>VOFH01000836.1_pt1 | contig 42001 bp, 44 predicted proteins | sample 5384091 | NCBI WGS metagenome assembly VOFH01 (sample SAMN12384727, study PRJNA508395) | human gut metagenome | isolation source: healthy gut G | host: Homo sapiens
AACGTAGGCGGCAATGATAATCATCTCATTTACATTAAATACAAAACCATGAAAAGACATGTTCTACTTGCAGGAATTGCCGCAATGATGCTAACTGCGTGCAATCAAAAGACAGAAACAACGCTTACGCTGTCCGGTCTTGATCCAGTAAAATTCCAAACAACAGTCAATGACGCCCAGACACAGCTTTATACGCTGAAGAATAAAGCGGGCATGGAAGTATGCATCACAAACTTTGGAGGACGTATTGTATCCATTATGGTACCCGACAAAAATGGAGTTATGCAGGATGTAGTATTGGGCTTTGACAGCATTGCCGATTACATCAACATACCAAGTGACTTTGGTGCTTCTATCGGACGCTACGCCAACCGGATTAACCAAGGGAAAATCGTTCTTGACGGAGATACCATACAGTTACCACAGAACAATTTCGGACATTGCCTGCACGGTGGCCCCAAAGGATGGCAATACCAAGTATACAGTGCCAATCCCATTGACAGCACAACTCTGAAGCTCACCCGCATTTCACCGGATGGAGACGAGAATTTCCCGGGTAATGTTACGGCAAAAGTACTTTTCAAGTTAACGGATGACAATGCCATTGATATAAAATACAGTGCAACAACAGACCAAAAGACGGTTATCAATATGACTAACCATTCTTATTTCAATTTATCAGGTGACCCTTCAAAGGCAGCAACAGACCACATCTTATACATCAATGCAGACAACTATACTCCGGTAGACAGTACTTTCATGACAACGGGTGACATCATCTCCGTCAAAGAAACACCAATGGACTTTACCACTCCCAAGAGTGTGGCACAAGACATCAACCGGACGGACTTTGAACAAATAAAGAACGGAAACGGATATGACCACAATTGGGTACTGAATACTAAAGGTGACCTATCCCAAGTGGCAGCCAAACTGACATCGCCTATAAGCGGCATCACCCTGGAAGTTTATACCAATGAGCCAGGCATACAAGTATATACCGGGAATTTCCTGGATGGCACCGTAAAAGGTAAAAAAAGGCATTACTTACAACCAGCGCGCTTCCGTATGCCTCGAGACACAACATTATCCGGATAGCCCCAACAAATCCCAATGGCCTTCTGTCGTACTGGAACCCGGACAAATTTACAACAGTGAATGTATTTTCAAATTTTCCGTAGAAAAATAACAATAACCTTATAAATCATTTATTATCGTGGAAACATTAGATTGGTTAGTCATTGGAATCTTTTTCCTGGCTTTAATTGGAATTATTGTCTGGGTTGTCAAACAGAAACAGAATGACTCAGCAGACTATTTTTTAGGTGGTCGTGATGCCACATGGCTCGCTATCGGTGCATCTATCTTTGCATCCAACATCGGTTCGGAACACTTAATCGGATTAGCCGGTGCCGGTGCTTCCAGCGGTATGGCGATGGCACATTGGGAAATACAAGGCTGGATGATCCTTATCTTAGGTTGGGTATTCGTACCGTTCTATTCGCGAAGTATGGTATTCACAATGCCTGAATTCCTAGAACGCCGCTATAATCCACAATCACGTACAATATTGTCTGTAATATCTTTAATCAGCTATGTACTGACAAAAGTTGCCGTGACGGTTTATGCAGGAGGATTGGTATTCCAACAAGTATTCGGTATAAAAGAACTTTGGGGAATCGACTTCTTTTGGATTGCCGCCATCGGTCTGGTTATACTGACTGCGCTCTACACAATCTTCGGAGGAATGAAGTCGGTACTTTATACCTCCATCCTGCAGACCCCCATCTTGCTGTTAGGTTCACTGATAATCCTTGTACTCGGCTTCAAAGAATTGGGAGGCTGGGATGAGATGATGAGAATCTGCGGTGCAGTCACAGTGAACGATTATGGCAACACAATGACAGAACTTATACGCAGTAATAACGACCCTAACTTCCCTTGGTTGGGTGCACTGATTGGTTCAGCCATTATCGGATTCTGGTATTGGTGTACAGACCAGTTCATCGTGCAACGCGTACTTTCCGGAAAGAATGAAAAGGAAGCACGGCGCGGTACCATCTTCGGAGCTTACTTGAAATTATTGCCCGTATTCTTATTCCTTATCCCAGGCATGATTGCTTTCGCATTACACCAAAAATATCTCGGAACCGGGGGGAGAAGGTTTTCTACCTATGCTGGCAAACGGAAATGCCAATGCAGATGCTGCTTTCCCAACTCTAGTAGCAAAATTGCTTCCTGCAGGAGTCAAAGGTTTGGTTGTTTGCGGTATTCTTGCAGCATTGATGAGTTCTCTCGCATCTTTGTTCAACTCATCTGCTATGCTTTTCACCATTGACTTCTACAAACGTTTCAAGCCGAACACTTCTGAGAAAAAGTTGGTAGGAATTGGACAGATGGCAACTGTTGCGATTGTGATATTGGGTATACTCTGGATTCCCATTATGCGCAGTGTAGGCGATGTACTTTACACCTACTTACAAGATGTACAATCTGTATTAGCACCAGGCATTGCCGCAGCCTTCCTCTTGGGGATCTGCTGGAAACGCACCTCTGCACAAGGCGGTATGTGGGGACTGATTGCCGGAATGATTATCGGTTTAACCCGTCTGGGGGCAAAAGTATATTACAGCAATGTAGGAGATGTGTCAAGCAGTACCTTCAAGTATCTGTTCTATGATATGAACTGGCTGTTTTTCTGCGGATGGATGTTCTTGTTCTGCATCGTAGTGGTTATCGCAGTCAGCATGTTTACAGCTGCCCCAAGCGCTGAAAAGATTCAAGGGCTGGTATTCGGAACTTCAACTCCTGAACAAAAAGCAGCTACACGTGCGAGTTGGAATAAATGGGATATCATTCATACCCTTATCATCCTGGGTATTACTGCTGCTTTTTATTGGTATTTCTGGTAAATCGGTATGTTGCTATGATATATATCCATGCAGCATACCCCTTAAACAAAAATTAAGATATGAGTAATTACTATAGTTCAAATCCGAAACTTTATGTAGGTATCGACTGCATTATTTTCGGTTTCAATGAAGGAGAATTGAACCTGCTGTTGCTGAAGCGTAACTTCGAACCGGCAATGGGCGAATGGTCGCTGATGGGTGGATTCGTGCAGGAAGACGAAAGCGTGGATGATGCAGCCAAACGAGTCCTGAATGAACTAACCGGACTGGAAGATGTATATATGGAACAAGTCCAAGCTTTCGGAGCCATAGATCGTGACCCAGGAGAACGCGTAGTCTCCATTGTTTACTATGCGCTCATCAACATCAACGAATACGACAAAGAATCCGTACAGCAACACAATGCTTTCTGGGTAAATATCAATGAACTGCCAGCGCTAATCTTTGATCATCCGCAAATGGTGGAGAAAGCTCGGAAGTTGATGCAACAAAAAGCGTCCACCGAACCAATCGGCTTTAATCTACTACCTAAACTGTTCACGCTGTCACAACTGCAAAGCTTATACGAAGCTATATACGGCGAGAGCATTGACAAACGGAACTTCCGAAAACGCATAGCAGAAATGGACTATATAGAAAAAACTGACAAAATAGACAAAACGGGGTCCAAACGTGGAGCTGCTTTATATCAGTTTAATGAGAAGGCATACCGCAAAGCTCCGAAATTTAAGCTCTGAGAACCTAATATTCAACAACTTGTAATTAGTAATTTAAATAATATGCTGGAAGCACTGAAAGACAAAGTATTCCATGCTAACCTTGAACTGGTGAAGCACGGATTGGTTATCTTCACATGGGGCAATGTATCGGGCATTGACCGCGAATCTGGTCTGGTAGTCATCAAGCCCAGTGGGGTGAGTTACGATGAAATGAAAGCAGAGGATATGGTGGTAGTGAATCTTGACGGCAAGGTCGTGGAAGGACGGTTAAAGCCCTCTTCAGACACACCGACCCACCTGGTTCTCTATAAAGCATTCCCCGAAATCGGCGGTGTGGTGCACACGCACTCTACTTACGCCACAGCCTGGGCACAAGCCGGATGTGACATACCGAATATCGGGACAACACATGCCGATTACTTCCACGACGCCATACCCTGCACAGCAGACATGACGAAGGAGGAAGTGGAAGGAGCGTATGAACTGGAAACGGGAAATGTCATCGTAAAACGCTTTGAGGGGCTGAACCCGGTACATACTCCCGGAGTATTGGTAAAGAACCACGGTCCTTTCTCGTGGGGAAAAGACGCACACGAAGCGGTACATAATGCCGTAGTGATGGAGCAGGTGGCAAAAATGGCAAGTATAGCCTATGCCGTGAACCCCAATCTGACCATGAATCCGCTGCTGATAGAAAAACATTTCAGCCGCAAGCACGGTCCTAACGCTTATTATGGACAGAAATAACTATCATTCTTTAAATATAAACTATAAAAATAAATTGTATGAACACATTTGAACAATATGAAGTATGGTTCGTAACCGGAGCACAGCTCTTGTACGGAGGTGACGCAGTTATCGCAGTAGACGCACATAGTAATGAAATGGTGAAAGGTCTGAATGATTCCGGGAAACTGCCCGTAAAGGTAGTATATAAAGGTACGGTCAATTCATCCAAAGAAGTAACCGCTACCTTCAAAGCCGCCAACAACGACGATAAGTGTATCGGAGTCATCACCTGGATGCACACCTTCTCTCCTGCCAAAATGTGGATTCACGGTTTGCAGGAACTGAAGAAGCCATTACTACACTTCCATACACAGTTCAACAAGGAAATTCCCTGGGAGACGATGGACATGGATTTTATGAACCTAAACCAATCGGCTCACGGCGACCGCGAATTTGGACACATCGTGACACGTATGCGAAAGAACCGCAAAGTGGTAGTAGGCCACTGGCAGGACGAAAAAGCCCAAAACCAGATTGCCGCATGGATGCGCGTAGCTGCCGCATGGGCTGATGCACAAGATATGCTGATTATCCGCTTCGGCGACCAGCTGAACAACGTGGCTGTGACAGACGGTGGCAAGGTCAGTGCCGAACAAGTATTGGGCTATCATGTGGACTACTATCCCATCAATGATGTGATGAACACTACAATGCTGTCAGCGACGAGGACGTGAAGGCACTCGTAGCAGAATACTTCAAGCTCTACGACCACGCTCCCGAACTGGAAGACAAACGTACGGAAGCCTACACCAAAGTATGGAACTCCGCCAAGGCCGAAATCACCATTCGCCGCGTGCTGAAAGACACGGGTGCCAAAAGGCTTCACCACCAACTTCAACGATTTGGGCGACTTTGACCAAATCCCCGGACTGGCCTCACAGCGACTGATGGCGGAAGGTTACGGCTTCGGTGCCGAAGGCGACTGGAAAACTGCGGCACTATACCGTACCACTTGGGTGATGAAGTCAAGGCATGCCGAAAGGGTGCTCCTTCCTCGAAGACTATACGCTGAACTTCGACGGAAAAAAGAGCGCCATCCTGCAATCACACATGTTGGAAGTTTGTCCACTGATTGCCGAACAAAGCCGAAACTGGAAGTGCACCGTCTGAGCATCGGTATCGACAGCGAAACAGCCCGCCTGGTATTTACCTAAAGCAAGGTGAAGGTTGTAGCCGCTACCATCGTAGACCTGGGCAATCGCTTCCGCCTCATTGTGAACAAAAGTAGAATGCATCAAACCAAACCTCTGCCCAAGTTGCCCGTTGCCAGCGCACTGTGGATTCCAATGCCCAACCTCGAGGTGGGCGCTGCAGCATGGATTCTGGCCGGAGGTACACATCATACCAGCTTCTCTTATGACCTGACGGTGGAATATTGGGAAGACTTTGCCGAAATGGCCGGCATCGAAATGGTAGTCATCGACAAAAATACACCATCAGCGAGTTCAAAAAAGAACTGCGCATGAATGAAGTCTACTATATGCTGAACAAGGCACTTTTGCTGATAATCATTCGGATTACCGATTGCGGACTACTAATTGTACAACAAACGTAACTAGTAGTTTGCAATTATCCCCGTTGTTTTAATCGTACTATAAATCCGTAAATTATCATTAATACCATGAAATCAGATGCAAAATCAACAATCGAAACAGGCAAAGCCATTCTTGGAATCGAATTCGGTTCTACTCGGATAAAGGCCGTTTTGATTGATCAGGAAAACAAGCCGATCGCTCAAGGAAATCACACCTGGGAGAACCAGCTAGTTGACGGGCTTTGGACATACAGTATCGAAGCCATCTGGCATGGGTCTGCAAGATTGCTATGCCGATCTCCGCTCCAACGTAAAAAGCCTATACGACACAGAAATAGAAGCTTTGGCGGCTATTGGCGTCAGCGCCATGATGCATGGTTATATGCCGTTCAATCTAAAGAAGAGATTCTCGTGCCCTTCCGTACCTGGAGAAATACCAAATACCGGTCCGGCAGCCGCAGCTTTATCTGAATTATTCGTATATAATATTCCTCTGCGTTGGAGCATTTCTCACTTGTATCAGGCTATTCTGGACAACGAAGAACACGTAAAAGATATCAATTATCTGACAACGCTCGCAGGTTTTATTCATTGGCAAATTACAGGTCAAAAGTTCTGGGCATAGGTGATGCATCAGGAATGCTTCCCATAGACCCGGCTACCAAAATTATTCTGCCGAAATGATGGCCAAGTTCGACAAAGTTGGTTGCTCCTAAAGGATACCCTTGGAAACTGACAGATATCCTGCCCAAAGTCTTACCCGCCGGCGAGAATGCAGGGTTCCTTACACCAGAAGGTGCCAAGAGGCTGGACGTGTCGGGCCACTTAAAAGCAGGTATACCTGTCTGCCCTCCGGAAGGAGATGCCGGAACTGGCATGGTAGCAACCAACGCTGTCAAGCAACGTACCGGGAATGTATCAGCAGGCACTTCCTCATTTTCCATGATTGTGTTGGAAAAAGAGTTGTCCAAGCCATACGAAATGATTGACATGGTTACCACTCCCGACGGAAGCCTTGTAGCTATGGTACATTGCAACAACTGCACCTCCGACCTCAATGCCTGGATCAATCTGTTTAAGGAATACCAAGAACTGCTGGGTATACCTGTAGATATGAATGAATTATATGGAAAACTTTACAATCATGCGCTCGCAGGCGATGCAGATTGCGGTGGTCTTATTTCGTATAATTATATTTCAGGTGAACCCGTGACAGGACTTGCCGACGGAAGGCCATTGTTTGTACGTGGAGAGGGACAAGGGGAAACTATTATCATGAAAAACCACACCGTTCATACTTGCACTTCTCCTATCCGCCTCACTGTCTAAAGCACAGAACGTTCCACAGGTTGTCATACTTCCCCTTACAAGACGTCAAACTATTGGATAGCCCGTTTTACAAGCCCAACAAACTGATTTGCATTACATACTGCCCTTAATCCCGATCGCTTGCTGGCTCCTTTCTTACGCGAAGCGGGACTCACCCGAAAGCTCCGAGTTATACAAATTGGGAAAACACCGGACTGGACGGACACATCGGCGGACATTATTTATCCGCACTCTCCATGATGTATGCCGCTACCGGAGATACCGCAATTTACAACCGGCTTAACTATATGCTTGACGAGCTATACCGTGCCCAACAAGCTGTCGGAACAGGTTTTATCGGAGGAACTCCGGGCAGTCTCCAACTTTGGAAAGAAATTAAAGCAGGTAATATCCGTGCCGGAGGCTTCGGCCTCAACGGCAAATGGGTACCCCTCTACAATATACACAAAACGTATGCCGGACTGCGGGACGCCTACCTCTATACAGGCAGCGACCGGGCACGCCGGATGTTGATTGCTTTTACAGATTGGATGATCGACATAACTTCCGGTCTGAGCGATCAGCAAATACAAGATATGCTCCGTAGCGAACATGGCGGACTAAACGAGACTTTCGCTGACGTAGCTGCAATTACGGGAGATAAAAAGTACTTGGAACTGGCACGTCGGTTCTCCCATAAGATTATCCTTGATCCGCTTATCAAAGATGAGGACCGACTGACAGGTATGCACGCCAATACCCAAATACCGAAAGTGATCGGTTACAAACGAATCGCCGAACTCTCACAGGACGACAAGAACTGGAATCACGCCGAAGAATGGGATCATGCAGCCCGTTTCTTCTGGAATACGGTTGTCAACAATCGCTCTGTCTGTATCGGAGGGAATAGTGTACGCGAACATTTCCACCCGGCCGATAATTTTACCTCCATGATAAACGATGTGCAAGGGCCGGAGACCTGCAATACCTACAATATGCTCCGCCTTACTAAAATGCTTTATCAGAACTCTCACAATCCCTGCAATATAAATGAGCCCGACCCCAACTACATCAACTATTACGAACGTGCGCTTTACAACCATATCTTAGCGTCTCAAGAGCCGGATAAAGGCGGATTTGTATACTTCACCCCTATGCGGCCGGGACATTACCGCGTTTATTCACAACCGGAAACATCTATGTGGTGTTGTGTCGGCTCTGGTCTGGAGAACCATACCAAATACGGTGAATTCATTTATGCGCATCAGAAAGATACGCTTTATGTCAATCTTTTCATCCCCTCACAACTGAACTGGAAAGAACAAGGCGTCATCTTGACACAGGAAACCCGCTTTCCCGATGACATAAGGTTACTTTGCGAATAGATAAAGCTTCTAAGAAACAACGTACTTTAATGATACGCATTCCGGAATGGGCTAACCAATCTTCCAACTATTCAATTAGCATTAATGGGAAGAAAGAAACGTTTCCCACGAAAAAAAAGGAAATCAATATCTTCCTCTTTCCCGTAAATGGAAAAAGGAGACGTCGTAACCTTCAACCTGCCGATGAAAGTCACTATTGAACAAATCCCCGACAAGAAAGATTATTATGCTTTCTTATACGGTCCTATCGTTCTTGCAGCTTCCACAGGCACAGAACATCTCGATGGTCTGTATGCCGATGACAGTCGCGGCGGACATATCGCACATGGCAAACAAATTCCTTTGCAGGACGTCCCGATGTTGATAGGAGCTCCCAATTCAATATGCAAAGATCTTCACAAAGAAAAAGGGGAACCGGATCGCTTTCCGCTACAATGGAGATGTCTATCCGGCACAAGGCAAAGCTTTGAAACTCGTTCCTTTCTTCCGCCTGCATAATTCCCGTTATGCCATTTACTTCCGGCAGACAAGTGAAGAGCACTTCAAAGCCATTCAGGAAGAAATGGCAACAGCCGAACGAAAAACGACCGAATTAGCCAATCAAACTATTGATCTTATCTTTCCCGGTGAACAGCAACCGGAGTCTGACCATGCTATCCAATATGAGCAGGCAGAAACCGGAACGGATAAAGACAGACACTTCCGCCGTGCCAAAGGTTGGTTCGGCTATCAACTGAAAGTAAAAGAGGAAGCAAGCCGTCTCCTGATTACGATACGGAAAGATGACCGGAACAAAATGGCTATCCTCTTGAATAATGAAAAGTTGGCTGTTAAACCGACAATCAGTGAAGCGGACAAAGGCGGTTTTATTACTCTTTCTTATGCCCTGCCCCAAAAGTTGAACACGGGCAATTGTCCGATACGTTTCATCCCTGACGGGACGGAATGGACTCCTGCCATCTACGAAGTACGTTTACTAAAATAAAAAAACAATCATTAAACAAATACCATTTATGAAAGCAAAATTATTAGTCAGCACAGCCTTTTTGGCAGCTTCAGTATCTCTTTCTGCACAAAAGAGCGCTACCATCACTTTACACGCCGATCAAGGTAAAAGAAATTATCCCCAAAGAAATTTACGGTCAGTTTGCCGAACATTTGGGTTCATGTATCTACGGCGGTCTTTGGGTAGGCGAGAATTCGGATATTCCTAATATAATGGGATATCGCACAGATGTATTCAATGCATTAAAAGAACTCGCCGTTCCTGTTCTTCGTTGGCCGGGTGGTTGTTTTGCCGATGAATACCACTGGATGGACGGTATCGGACCCAAAGAGAACCGTCCGAAGATGGTAAATAACAACTGGGGAGGGACCATTGAAGACAATAGTTTCGGTACTCATGAGTTTCTAAACCTGTGTGAAATGCTGGGTTGCGAACCATATGTCAGTGGAAATGTAGGCAGCGGTACGGTAGAGGAACTCGCCAAATGGGTAGAATATATGACATCTGACGGTGACTCTCCTATGGCGAACCTTCGCCGCAAAAACGGGCGCGACAAAGCATGGAAGATTAAATATCTGGGTGTAGGAAATGAAAGTTGGGGATGTGGCGGCAGTATGCGTCCCGAATACTATGCAGACCTGTACCGTCGTTACTCCACCTATTGCCGCAACTATGACGGCAACCGTCTCTTCAAGATTGCCAGCGGAGCCAGCGATTACGACTATAACTGGACTGATGTATTGATGAATCGTGTAGGACACCGTATGCAAGGTCTTTCTCTTCATTATTACACCGTAACGGGCTGGAGTGGCAGTAAAACTTCCGCTACTCAATTCAACAAAGACGACTATTACTGGACAATGGGCAAATGCCTCGAAGTGGAAGAAGTCCTCAAAAAACATTGCGCCATCATGGATAAATATGACAAGGATAAGAAAATCGCCCTTTTACTTGACGAATGGGGAACTTGGTGGGACGAAGAACCCGGAACCATCAGAGGACACCTCTATCAGCAAAACACATTGCGCGACGCTTTCGTTGCCTCTTTGAGCCTTGACGTATTTCATAAATACACCGATCGTCTGAAAATGGCAAATATCGCACAAGTTGTCAATGTACTTCAATCCATGATTCTGACAAAAGGAAAAGAGATGGTACTGACTCCCAGCTATTATGTTTTCAAAATGTATAAGGCACATCAAGACGCCACTTATCTCCCTATCGACCTGGGTGTGAAAAGATGAATGTACGCGATAACCGTACTGTACCGATGGTGAGCGCCACAGCTTCCAAAAATAAAGATGGGGTGATCCATATTTCCCTTTCCAATGTAGATGCTGATGAAGCGCAGGAAATCACCATCAATCTGGGTGATACGAAAGCCAAGAAAGCTATCGGAGAGATTCTGACCGCTTCCAAACTGACCGATTACAATTCTTTTGAAAAACCTAATATTGTAAAACCGGCACCTTTCAAAGAGGTAAAAATCAATAAAGGCACAATGAAGGTAAAACTTCCTGCTAAGTCGATTGTTACTTTAGAGTTACAGTAAATCAAGAGCAATTACTTATTGTATCATAAACAAGAAGGCAAGTAAAATGGTAACAAAAAAGATAGCTCTTTTGGATTGTTAAATCCACATAAAGAGTTATCTTTGCCAACAATCTTACAGAAATCAATTAAATTTTAATGATATGAACGATAATAAACTTATGAATCGTGCAGCGGATAACATCCGTATTCTTGCTGCTTCAATGGTTGAGAAAGCCAATTCCGGTCACCCGGGTGGCGCCATGGGTGGTGCTGACTTTGTGAATGTACTCTTTTCTGAGTTTTTAGTATATGATCCGGAGAATCCCCGCTGGGAAGGACGCGACCGTTTCTTCCTCGATCCGGGACATATGTCTCCAATGCTTTATTCAACATTGGCACTGACCGGTAAATTCACATTGGATGAATTGAAAGAATTCCGCCAATGGGGAAGCCCCACTCCGGGACATCCGGAAGTAGACATCATGCGGGGCATTGAAAACACTTCCGGTCCGCTGGGACAAGGACATACCTTTGCCGTAGGTGCTGCCATTGCCGCTAAATTTCTGAAAGCACGCTTTAACGAAGTGATGAATCAGCCTATCTACGCTTATATCTCTGATGGCGGTATCCAGGAAGAGATTTCTCAAGGTTCCGGACGTATCGCCGGTGCATTGGGTCTGGATAATCTGATCATGTTCTACGACTCCAACGACATTCAGCTTTCTACAGAAACGAAAGATGTAACTATAGAAGATACTGCCATGAAGTATGAGGCATGGGGATGGAACGTACTGAGTATCAATGGTAACGATCCTGACGAAATCCGTGCAGCGATCAAAGAGGCACAGGCGGAAAAGGAACGTCCGACATTGATTATCGGTAAGACTGTGATGGGTAAAGGTGCACGCAAGGCGGATGGTAGCAGCTATGAAGCTAACTGCGCTACACACGGTGCTCCTCTCGGCGGCGACGCATACGTAAATACAATCAAGAATCTGGGTGGTGATCCTACTAACCCGTTCGTTATATTCCCGGAAGTAGCCGAACTGTATGCAAAACGTGCAGAAGAACTGAAGAAGATCGTTGCTGAAAAGTATGCTGCAAAAGCTGCATGGGCGAAAGCAAACCCGGAACTGGCTGCAAAACTGGAACTCTTCTTCTCGGGCAAAGCTCCGAAAGTGGACTGGGCTGCTATCGAACAGAAAGCAGGTAGCGCTACTCGTGCTGCATCTGCAACCGTACTGGGCGCACTTGCTACACAAGTAGAAAATATGATTGTAGCTTCTGCCGACCTTTCTAACTCTGATAAGACTGACGGCTTCCTGAAAAAGACTCATTCTTTCAAGAAAGGTGATTTCAGCGGAGCATTCTTCCAGGCAGGTGTATCTGAATTGTCAATGGCTTGTATCTGTATCGGTATGTCTCTCCACGGTGGTGTAATCGCAGCTTGCGGTACATTCTTCGTATTCTCCGATTATATGAAACCTGCCGTACGTATGGCTGCACTGATGGAAGTTCCCGTGAAGTTCATTTGGACACACGACGCATTCCGTGTAGGTGAAGACGGTCCTACTCATGAACCGGTAGAACAAGAAGCTCAGATCCGTCTGATGGAAAAACTGAAAAACCACAAAGGACACAACTCTATGTTGGTTCTTCGTCCGGCTGATGCAGAAGAAACAACCATTGCTTGGAAACTTGCTATGGAAAATATGTCTACTCCGACAGGTTTGATCTTCTCTCGCCAAAATATTGCCAACTTACCGGCAGGAACAGATTACGAACAAGCAGCGAAAGGCGCTTATATCGTGGCAGGTTCCGACGAAAATCCTGATGTAGTTTTAGTAGCTTCCGGTTCTGAAGTTTCCACATTAGTAGCCGGTACAGAGTTGCTTCGCAAAGATGGTGTAAAAGTACGCATTGTATCTGCTCCGTCTGAAGGTCTGTTCCGTAACCAACCCAAAGAATACCAAGAATCTGTTCTCCCTGCAAATGCCAAGATTTTCGGTTTGACCGCCGGTTTGCCTGTTACTCTTCAGGGTCTGGTAGGCTGTCATGGCAAAGTATGGGGCTTGGAATCTTTCGGTTTCTCCGCACCTTACAAAGTACTGGATGAGAAACTTGGATTCACAGCCGAAAATGTATATAACCAAGTAAAAGCAATGCTCTAATGAAAACAATCGGATTAGCATGCGACCACGCCGGTTTTGAACTGAAAGAATATGTTCGCGGCTGGCTGGAAGCAAAAGGCTGGGCTTACAAAGACTTCGGGACCAACTCTGCAGCAAGTGTAGATTATCCGGATTATGCCCACCCGCTGGCTCTTGCAGTGGAATCGGGAGAATGTTATCCCGGTATCGCTATCTGCGGCAGTGGAAACGGAATCAATATGACACTGAACAAGCACCAAGGGGTTCGTGCAGCTCTTTGTTGGAATGCAGAGATTGCGCATTTGGCACGTCAGCACAATGACGCCAATATCTTGGTCATGCCGGGACGCTTCATCAGCACAGAAGAAGCGGACATGATTTTAACCGAGTTTTTCTCTACCGAGTTTGAAGGAGGACGTCATCAAGAAACGTATCGACAAGATTCCGGTGAAATGAGCCTGAAATAAAGTAAACAAAGCAGTAAAGCTGTTCTTCTTTCCGGAGAGCAGCTTTATTTATATTCATCAAACAAAACCGGCAATAAACTGATAACAGAAATAACCGCAGACAACCAGTTTCAACAAGGTTCCCAATATGAATCCTATCAAGGAACCGAATCCGGATTTAAGCGCCTGTGAAAATTCCTTATTTCCCAACAGTTCCCCAATGACAGCTCCCAGAAACGGACCGAGAATAATCCCCCATGGCAAGAAAAAGAAGACCGACAAGGGTACCTATTATACACCCCCAATTTCCCCACTTACTGCCACCGCTGTATTTACTACCTAACATTGGAGTAAAATAATCCAGGACCTGTAATACAACCACAATCAGCAACCATACAATTAATTGCGTAGTACTGTACTCCACCTTATCTGTACAATGGAGAATAAACAGTCCCAAGTAAGCAATAGGAGGGCCGGGAAGAAACGGAAGAATACAACCGGCTAATCCGGCAATCATACAGAGAGCACCAATGATAATCAAAATAACGTCCAGCATAATCTCTATCAACAATTATCCTCCACTATTTTTCCAAAGCTGGTAATGTTATCAAACTCTCGAATTTCTGTATACCAATAGGAAATTTGCGCATCACACTATCCATAGTTATTCTTCATTTAATAATTATTCAAAGATAAACATTATTTTCGAGTGCCCCTCACATTCCAAGTGATTTTTATAAGCCCTTCACCTTTTAGCTACAGAGCCCTATCCATGGGCTAAAGCGGGTGAAGGGGGCTTCCTTCACCCAAGCCGTCACTCAAGCCATCATCCAAATCTGCTCTCTCTTACCCAATTTTACCACCCGATACACATTTCCAAACTTAGTATGCTTACGTTCTATCCCCACCGCTACCAATATTTGCGCCAAACTTGCCGGATTTGCCCCACGCATCGCTGACGGATTCTGCTTTTTCAAACATTGAAAGATCTCGGCTGCTGAACGAAGTTCACCCTCCTCCCTTTTTCTACAGAACGATAGCAAGAACGCAATACATCCTCTACCGGACCTTGACGGTAAAAAGGCAGATTATTTTTCTGCAATACCTGTTCTTCCTCCTTTGTAAACCAATAACGTTCGCCCGACAAGATTTCGGCTTTCAACTGCGCATAAATCTGCTTATGCTCAATCCCATTACAATCGATAGGACATTCCACCATCACACAAATAAACCTCCTGCTACCCGTCGGATCTGTCAATAGATCCTTCCGGTTGGATGTTCCGATAAAAGAAGCGATTCTCGGTAATGAACGATAATTTTTCTGATATGCTTTGCATAAACTCAATGAAGCCATCTGCATCAAGTTTTTCAACAACGGCATTTTTGTCGGAGGATATTTATCAAATTCATCAAGATTGAGAAGCCCCATCTCCGCCAATCTTCGTTCCACCCGCCCTTCACTTGTCAAATCCACCTTATCCATATAATATCGCTGAAGCGCAGCAGGAAGCAGAGACTTACAAAAAGTAGATTTCAGATACCCCTGTTCCGTACTGACAAGCAAAGGAGCCACACTATTGGCATGTTCTCCCATGATTCCCATCCATTGCGCAGTCATTCCCAACATCCAGATATGAAACTCTTTCACCCAAGCCGAATCGGTAGAAACCCGCCGTGCCAAATCAACCAATCGGTCTATGCCATCCCACGTAGGCAATTCATCCAAATAGAGTCTGAAAGGATGATACTCCGCAATACGAGTGGAATAAATGCAACGTGACAGATCACGGTCCCAACAAGGAATCCCCGACTCATGAGCTTCCAGACATAACGTATTCAACACACGTTGATTGATTGGCAGAAATCCTTCTTCCACCTGCTCCATCGAACGGAATTCCGTTTCTTCCGTCAGAATGTTATAGCGAAAATCATAACGAGATTTCAAGAAACATTCCACGCTTTCTGTCAACTTCTTCGTTTTAGGAGGCATTTCTGTTTCCTCTATTCGCTTTTCTACTTCACTTTTACAAAAGTGATTTACAATTTTCCGCCACCATACCAATAATACACTTTTCTTGTCCATAAAATTTCCGTTTTTAGTTTTAATGGATGCGAATATAATATCTGAAAAATGGGATTTACAACTTTTTAATCCACTCATTTTCATATAAATGAACTTCGTACTTTATCCGGTTATTCCTTGTTTATCTCCTAATTAAGCCTTACCTTTGATGCGGACATTCTTATCTTATCACAATAATGACAATATCTTATCACATCTATGATAAGTAAGTATCATTGCTATGATAAGTACTTATCACAATAATGATAAGTAATAGATATCCGAAGAAAATCGAGAAATATACGGAAGATAATCTATAAACATCTAAAGAAAGAAGAAAGTACTATGGCAGTACAATTTGAACTATATAAGACTCCTATGCCGAAGGAGAAAAAGAATAAGGTGAGGTATCACGCACGTCCCATCAGTTATGAAACAGTAGATACGGAAAATTTGGTTTACCGTATCCACGAACGCTGTTCATTAAGTCCGTCGGACGTTATAGCTACACTGGAAGAATTGAAATACGAAGTGGCTCAATGTCTCAAGGAAGGAAAGAAAGTGCATATCGAGGGATTGGGATATCTGCAAGTCACTCTTAGCTGTGAAGAAGAAATACGAGATCCTAAGGCAAAACGAGTGCACAAAGTCAAATTAAAAGCTATCAAGTTCAAGGCGGACAAGGAGTTGAAAGCGGAACTTTCGGATATGCACTTCAAGCGTTCAAAATACAAACCTCACTCCACCGAACTGTCCAACACTGAGATAGACATGGAATTGACGAAATACTTTGCCGAGAATCAGATTATCACCCGAAAAGACTTCCAATATCTCTGCGGAATGACACAGATTACGGCATATCGGCATATCAAAAGACTGATTGCGGAAAAGAAACTCCAAAACAAAGGGACTACCCATCAACCTATCTACACTCCCGTTCCGGGTAACTACCGGGTTTCCGTAGATATAAAATACAAGGATAAAAAATAATGTTAAGGTAGATAATGAGCTACTGATTATGTATATTTGCGTTATCTATTGAGTAAAATTAATCAATGCATTGAGTAAAATTACGCTATCCATTGAGTAAAATTTAAAAGTATGTATAAAAGAGCACAATATCAAATCATTACAGAAAGACTGAAAGAGTCGGCATTTTCTACAAGTAGTGCTAGGACCTCGCCAGGTAGGAAAAACGACAGTTATCAAACAGGTAGTCAATGACTTGAAAATACCTTATCAAATCTATTCGGCAGACAGCATTCCCGCCACACAGACATCTTGGATTTCAGATTGTTGGAATACGGCAAGAGTACAGATGCGGGTTGAAAATCTACCTGATTTCATTCTGATAATCGATGAGGTTCAGAAAATAAAGAATTGGAGCGAGGTCGTAAAAAAAGAATGGGATGCAGATACATTCAATGATATCAACATGAAAGTTGTTCTGCTCGGCTCTTCACGTGTATTGTTAGAGAAAGGGCTATCCGATTCCATGATGGGACGCTTCGAAGAAATCAGAATGACCCATTGGTCATATCCGGAAATGCGGGATGCGTTCGGAATAAGCCTGGAACAATATCTCTATTTTGGCGGATATCCCGGTGCAGTTTTTCTTGATTGAGGATGAAGAGCGATGGGCGCAATATATTAACGGAGCAATCATAGACGCCACAATCAATAAAGATATTTTATACGATTCCCCAATTAGCAAACCGGCATTATTACGGCAAACTTTTGAATTGGGAACTTCTTATTCCGGTGAAATCGTATCGCTGACCAAAATGGTAGGAGCATTGCAAGACGCCGGAAACACAACAACACTGGCTGGATATTTAAACTTACTGGGAGACAGCGGATTACTGACCGGTTTACAAAAGTTTGCAATGGACAAGTCGCGCCAAAGAGCAAGCGCTCCTAAATTTCAGGTATTCAACAATGCTTTAAAAACCGTATATAATGATTTGACTTTTCAAGGAAGCCATTCTCAACAGAAAAGAATGGGGACGTATTTTTGAATCCGCCATTGGCGCCCATATTGTGTCTAACGCATTCACCGGCAATTATGAAGTGTTTTACTGGAGAGAAAAAGATAAGGAAGTAGATTATATATTGAAAAAGAAAAGCCGGATTGTAGCCATAGAAGTAAAAAGCAACAGTGAAATGTATAATGCAGGACTAGAAGAAATACGCAAAATGTATCAACCGTATGCTAGTTTCGTAGTCGGAGAAGGGGGAATGAAAGCCGAACAGTTTCTTAAGCATTAACCCGGCAAAATTATTCGAATAACTCGAGTGAAGAAACGGGTGAAAGGGCAGCCCTTCACCCGCTTTCTCCCATGAGCAAAGGGATATAGAAGTCAGGTGAAGGAGTCTTTCTTATTTTTTCTTCATATTATTCGCCTAAATCAAAGAAAGTAACTATCTTTACCACAAATATTTTTTATTATTCACCATTAAATGTAAAGATTATGGCAAGTAGAAGAGAACTCAAAAAGAATGTAAACTATATCGCAGGAGAATTGTTCACCGAGTGTTTAATCAACAGTATGTTTATACCTGGTACTGACAAGACTAAGGCCGACGAGTTAATGGCGGAAGTGCTGAAAATGCAGGATGAATTTGTATGCCGCATCAGTCACACCGAACCGGGAAATGTGAAAGGTTTTTATAAGAAATTCCGTGCAGACTTTAATGCAAAAGTAAACGAGATTATTGAAGCGATCGGAAAATTGAACTAAAAAAACAGAATGAAGAAAGCAATTTATAGCTTTATCTATTACCGCCTATTGGGGTGGAAGACAAACGTTACGGTAACCAATTATGATAAATGCGTGATTTGCGCCGCTCCACACACTACGAACCTTGACTTATTTATTGGAAAACTATTTTACGGTGCTTTAGGCCGTAAGACTAGTTTCATGATGAAGAAAGAATGGTTTTTCTTTCCACTCGGACTTTTTTTTAAGGCAGTCGGTGGGATTCCCGTAGACCGTAGCCGCAAGACTTCGTTGGTGGACCAGATGGTCAAACATTTCAACGAATGCAAAAAGTTTCATTTGGCTATCACACCCGAAGGAACCCGCAAGGCAAATCCAAATTGGAAAAAGGGTTTTTATTATATCGCCTTGAAAGCGCAAGTACCCATCGTATTGATCGGTATCGATTACAGCAAAAGATGATTTCGGCAACGAAAGCCATCATGCCGTCGGGAGATATTGATAAAGACATGAGAGAAATCAAACTTTATTTCAAGGACTTTCAAGGAAAACATCCTGAGAATTTTGCCCTTGGCGAGATTTAATCACTAAACAGTGTGGATTCAATCCGTATTTCCATAGTACAAACCGATATCGTTTGGGAAAACAAACAGGAAAATCTCCGTCTGCTCCACAAGAAACTACAAAGTCTTTGTGGAACAACGGAGATTGTTGTTTTACCGGAAATGTTTTCTACCGGCTTCAGTATGCAGAGCAAAACGTTGGCAGAACCTAATTCCGGTGAAACCATTACAACTCTCAAACTATGGGCCAGGCAATTCCGGATAGCCATCTGCGGAAGTTATATCGCAACGGATAACAGATTGTTCTACAATCGGGCATTTGTTCTGACACCGGAAGGAGAAGAATTCTATTACGACAAACGGCATTTGTTCCGCATGGGACGGGAAGCCGAACATTTCTCCGCTTACGGCACGAAACGACTTATCCTTTCCCTACCTCGAATGGAACATCTGTCTGCAAGTCTGCTACGACCTTCGTTTCCCGGTATGGAGCCGAAACGTAAACAATGAGTATGACTTATTGATATATGTAGCCAACTGGCCTATTTCCCCGCCGCCCGGTATGGGATACGTTGCTTCGAGCTCGAGCGTTCGAGAATCAGTGCTATGTATGCGGTGTCAACCGAACAGGAACCGATGGTTACCATTTGGACTATAATGGAGGAAGTAAAATCTATTCAGCTTTCGGAGAAGAGATAGCCTCGCTGCCCGATGGCCGGGAAGGAATAGCTACGGCAACTCTCAAGCTGTCCACTCTCCGTCAATTCAGATAAAAATTTCCGGTATGGAAAGATGCAGACGAATTTCATCTGTCATAGTTGCTATCAAACAAATGTTAAAAACCAATTAAAACGACAACAATACCGCGAAGTAGGTAGTTAATTATATAAACCTCTTTTGTATCTTTGTCGTGAAAATACAGTCGTAAGAATTCTAATCTTACATAACTTAATTAACAACTTTATGAAAACAAATCTTAGTTCTCAAATCAGTCTCCACCGGGTCTCCCCCAGATATTACAGACCGGAGAATGCTTTTGAAAAATCAGTCTTGACAAGACTCGAAAAAATTCCTACGGACATTTACGAATCTGTAGAAGAAGGCGCTAACTACATTGCCCGCGAAATAGCACAAACCATCCGCGAAAAACAAAAAAGCCGGACGTTTCTGCGTATTGGCTCTTCCGGGAGGAGATTCTCCCCGACACGTATATACGGAACTTATTCGCATGCACAAGGAAGAAGGACTCAGCTTCCGTAATGTGATCGTATTTAATATGTACGAATATTATCCATTGGCTCCTGATGCAGTCAACAGCAATTTCAACGCTTTGAAGAATATGCTGTTGGATCATATCGACATCGACAAGCAGAATATATTCACTCCCGACGGAAGCATTGCCAAAGATACAATCTTTGAATATTGCCGTTTGTACGAGCAACGTATCGAAAGTTTCGGCGGCATTGATATAGCCGTGTTAGGTATCGGACGTGTCGGTAATATCGGTTTCAACGAACCGGGTTCACGCCTGAACTCCACCACCCGTCTGATTTTATTGGATAACGCCTCACGCAATGAAGCATCCAGAATTTTCGGAACAATGGATAATACTCCGATCAGTTCTATCACGATGGGAGTAGCTACCATTCTCAGTGCAAAGAAAGTGTATCTGCTTGCATGGGGCGAGAACAAAGCAGCTATGATTAAAGAATGTGTGGAAGGTGCGATCACCGATACTATTCCTGCTTCTTATCTGCAAACTCACAACAATGCACATGTAGCGCTTGACCTTTCGGCAGCCATGAATCTGACACGCATCCAACGTCCGTGGCTGGTAACTTCCTGCGAATGGAATGACAAGTTGATCCGTAGCGCTATTGTCTGGTTGTGCCAGTTGACAGGCAAACCGATTCTGAAACTGACTAACAAAGATTATAACGAAAACGGTTTGAGTGAATTGCTTGCCCTCTACGGTTCTGCCTATAATGTAAATATCAAGATTTTCAACGACCTGCAACACACCATCACCGGTTGGCCGGGCGGCAAGCCGAATGCGGACGACACTTATCGCCCCGAACGTGCGAAACCGTATCCAAAACGTGTCATTATTTTCTCTCCCCATCCTGATGATGACGTTATCTCTATGGGTGGAACTCTCCGCCGACTGGTAGAACAAAAACATGACGTACATGTGGCCTATGAGACTTCTGGCAACATTGCCGTAGGCGATGAAGAGGTAATCCGTTTCCTACACTTCATCAACGGTTTCAACCAACTCTTTAACAACAGTGAGGACCAAGTTATCAACGAAAAGTACGCAGAAATACGTAATTTCCTGAAAGCGAAGAAAGACGGTGATATGGACACCCGCGACATCCTGACTATCAAAGGACTGATTCGCCGCGGTGAAGCGCGTACGGCATGTACTTATAATAATATCCCGTTGGATCACTGCCATTTCCTCGACCTGCCGTTCTATGAAACGGGTAAGATTCAAAAGAACCCCATCAGCGAAGCAGATGTGGAAATCGTACGCAATCTGTTGCGTGAAGTGAAACCCCACCAAATCTTCGTTGCCGGTGACCTTGCCGACCCACACGGCACACACCGTGTTTGTACGGATGCCGTATTCGCAGCTATCGACCTTGAAAAGGAAGAAGGAGCCAAATGGCTGAAAGATTGCCGCATCTGGATGTATCGCGGTGCATGGGCCGAATGGGAAATCGAGAACATTGAAATGGCAGTGCCCATCAGCCCGGAAGAACTTCGTGCGAAACGTAATTCTATCTTGAAGCATCAGTCGCAGATGGAAAGCGCTCCTTTCTTGGGTAACGATGAACGTCTGTTCTGGCAACGCAGCGAGGACCGTAATCGCGGTACAGCTGCATTGTATGATAAATTGGGCTTGGCTTCATACGAGGCAATGGAAGCGTTTGTTGAATACATTCCGCTATAAGGAAAGAAGGTATTCTTGATTAAGAGAATATAAAACAATAAAAGAAGAGTGGGAAGTGGGATACTTCTCGCTCTTTTTTGTTTATTTTTGCGGAGTAATTCACCACAGAGGAAAGGAGGACACAGAGGACTTCATAAATAAAAGAATTATGTAGTTTCCGCATTTACCCCCCTTTGTGTCCTCCTTTCCTCTGTGGTGAGTATAAAAAAGCAGCAAGTATGAAGATAATAGTGTTTTTCCTATGCCTTACATTGGGAGTAAATTTCCTTTCTGCTCAGGACATTGAAAGGAATGTAAAAGAACGATTGACAGATTATTTCGGCAGATATACCGCAACGGCGAAAATCAGTACGCCTAAGCTGAAAAGTGTTGATATAGATTATGAACGCAAAACGATTGCTATCCATGCTTCGGAGAGTTTTGCTTATCAGCCTTTTCGACCGGAGACTGTAGAAGCTATTTACAATCAAGTGAAGGAGCTACTTCCGGGACCCGTCCACTACTATCGACTCACTATCTTTGCAGATGGAAAGCCCATTGAGGAACTTATCCCGAATATTTATCGGAACAAGAAAAAGGATAAGGAACGGATGTCCTTGAAAACCGATTATAAAGACACAGCGTGGGTAAAGAACATTTCACGGCCCAATGAAATATCACGAGGATTGCAAGACCGACATATCGCAATCTGGCAAAGTCACGGCAATTATTTCAAGAACGATAAGAATGAATGGGGATGGCAACGCCCCCGTCTGTTTTGCACAACGGAAGATCTGTTCACACAGTCGTTTGTCCTTCCGTACGTAATTCCGATGTTGGAAAACGCAGGCGCAATCGTCTACACTCCCCGCGAACGGGATACTCAGAAAAATGAGATCATTGTGGACAACGATACACCTAATGCTTCTCTTTATCTGGAAGTAGGAAGCAAAAAAGCACATTGGGCTACTGCTCCGATAAAAGGATTCGCTCAAAAGAAGGCGATTTATAGAGATGGAGAAAATCCCTTCACAGACGGGACCTGCCGCTTTATTACGACCGAAAGAAAGAAGAAGAATAAAGACCAGGCTTTCGCCGAATGGGTGCCTACCCTACCGGCAAAAGGAGAATACGCGGTTTATGTCTCTTACCGGACATTGCCTAATAGCGTGAGCGACGCCAAATATCTTGTTTTCCACAATGGAGGGGTGACCGAATTCAAAGTGAATCAAAAGATAGGCGGAGGCACTTGGGTTTATCTGGGCACATTCGAGTTTGACAAAGGCAATAACGATTACGGCATGGTAGTGCTAAGCAACGAGAGTAGCGAGCACGGCGTAGTATGCGCAGATGCGGTACGTTTCGGGAGGAGGAATGGGAAATATTGCGCGAGGAGGAAAGACAAGCGGTCTACCCCGTTATCTGGAAGGGGCACGCTACTCTGCCCAATGGGCGGGAATGCCATACGAGTGTATATGGGGGGCGGAAAGGTGAAAATGATTATGCGGATGACATCAATACACGCTCCAACACAATTAATTATTTATCCGGAGGTTCTGTCTATAATCCGCAACAACCCGGTTTAGGTATTCCTTTGGAAATGACAATGGCGCTGCATAGCGATGCGGGATGCAGCAAAACGGATGAGCTGATCGGCTCATTGGGAATATACACCACTGATTTTAATAATGGAAAACTGAACACAGGAATCGACCGGTATGCCTCACGGGATTTGGCCGATATTCTACTCACTCAGATTCAGAAAGATATATATTCAAGTCATAATCTGTCTTGGACACGACGCAGTATGTGGAACCGCAATTACAGCGAGACGCGTCTTCCGGCTACTCCTTCCACGATTATCGAATTGCTCTCCCATCAGAACTTTGCAGATATGCAGCTCGGTCATAATCCGAATTTCAAGTTTACCGTAGGACGTGCCATCTATAAAGGTATCTTGCAGTTTGTTGCCGGCCAGCATGACAAAGAATATGTAGTGCAACCTCTTCCTGTCAGCAATTTTGCTATCCGCTTCGGAAAGAAAAAAGAATACGTTGGAGCTTTCGTGGAAAGGTGAAAACGATCCGCAAGAACCCACCGCACAGCCACGTGAATACATTGTATACACACGCATTGGCTATGGTGGTTTCGACAACGGTACATTAGTCAGCAAGACGTCCCATACCGTCAAAATAGAACCGGGCATCGTCTATTCTTTCAAAGTAACAGCAGTGAACCGGGGTGGTGAAAGCTTCCCGTCCGAGATACTCTCTGCTTATAAGGCCAAACGCGAGCGGGAAAGAGTATTGATAATCAACGGATTCGACAGAGTCAGCGGACCGGCTGTCATTAATACGTTTGACAAAGCAGGATTCGACCTGGAACAAGATCCCGGAGTTCCTTATTTATCAAACATCTCATTCAGTGGAGCGCAAATAGGATTCGACCGGGCACAGGCCGGGAAAGAAGGAGAAGGCAGTCTGGGATATAGCGGAAGCGAGTTGGAGGGAATGAAAATAGCAGGTAACACATTCGACTATCCTTTCATTCATGGAAAAGCGATTCAAGCCGCCGGCAAATATAGTTTCGTGTCATGCAGCGACGAGGCTGTGGAAAACGGTACAGTCACACTGGAAGATTATCCGGTTGTGGACTACATTTTGGGAATGGAGAAAGAAGATCCGGTCCATAAAGTATACTACAAAACATTTTCTTCGGCCATGCAACGGATCATCACCAGTTATTGCCAGTCGGGAGGAAATCTATTTGTCAGCGGTGCATACGTGGGAAGCGATATGAGTGGAACACAGGGGAACCGGGAATTTACGGAGAAGATCTTAAAATACGGTTATCAAAGCAGCATGACGGACAAGAGCTCAAACCGCATTAACGGGTTGGGACGTACGATTACCATACCGAGAGCACCTAATGAAACCAGCTATGCCGTCCCTGCTCCCGACTGTATCGTTCCGGTAGATACGGCATTTCCTGTCTTTACATACGTTCCCGGCAACCAAAGCGCAGGTATCGCTTATAAAGGAAACTACCGTACCTTCGTATTGGGATTTCCTTTTGAAAGCATACAATCGGAAGCCGACCGGGCAACTATCATGGCAGGTATACTGGGATTCTTTACGCAGAGATAAAAAATATCCCTTTTTTTAATCTGCTTTTCATTTTAAGTTCTATCTTTGCTACTATAATAACCCTTAAAACTAGAAAAGATGTATACTATACAAGCAAACCCTAGCGGTACACGCAGCATAGAGGTGTCTAGCGAAAATCTGAAAACAATCGAGAAATATGCCTTATTCCGCCATCTCATCGATAGTACCGGCATTGTAGACGAAGCGGTTTTGGACAAGTTGAAACTAAACATCCGTTCCCTCATCGCCAGTCAGGAAGAAGACAGCAAGGACTTGCTGGACCTTTGTATTGATGTGATTTAACACAATAATATGAAGGCATTCGGCTTGCAACAGCTTATCAAGCTCTATCTGACGTGGCTTTCCAGTCCGGAAACGGAAGAAGAGGAGGCATAATGATTACAGTAAATACTTGCGGAATCACAGCCTATAGTCCGCTGATTCCTGCAATAAAAGCGATGTGTAATGCGTCTCCCGGTGAAACACTGGAGATTATCATGAACCATGCCGATGCGTTTCAGGATCTGAAGGAATATCTGTCCGAACAAGGCATCGGTTTCCGCGAAATTTATGACGGAGAACAAATGACAGTACAGTTCACCGTATAATGCGTATCTTTGCAGCATGAAAGAATATCGATTGACTGACTGGTTACCTACTACCAAAAAAGAAATAGAACTTCGCGGATGGAATGAACTGGACATCATCCTTTTCAGTGCGGACGCGTACGTAGATCACACTTCTTTTGGTGCAGCCGTTATCGGCCGCATTCTCGAAGCGGAAGGTTTGAAAATAGCCATTGTACCCCAACCTAACTGGCGCGATGACTTGCGCGATTTCAAAAAGTTGGGGCGTCCGCGCCTGTTCTTTGGCATTTCCGGCGGGTGCATGGACTCGATGGTAAACAAATATACCGCCAACAAACGATTGCGTAGCGAAGATGCGTATACACCGGACGGGCGTCCGGATATGCGGCCGGACTATCCTTCTACTGTTTACAGTCAGATTCTCAAGAGACTTTATCCGGATGTTCCTGTCATCTTGGGAGGAATTGAGGCCAGCATGAGGCGGTTAAGCCATTATGATTATTGGCAGGATAAGGTACAGAAAAGCATTTTATGCGATAGTGAAGCGGACTTGCTTATTTATGGAATGGGCGAAAAGCCGATTGTCGAATTAACCCGTAAAATAAAAGGTTTGCTGCCGACAGAAGACGCCGTATGCACTGTCAACGATTTAAAAACAATCATCGGAACGATTCCTCAGACAGCCTATCTTTGCCGTGCCTCTGAGTGGACTTCCGATACGGAAGATATACAACTCTATTCGCATGAGGAATGCCTTGCAGACAAAAAGAAACAGGCAAGCAATTTCCGGCATATCGAAGAAGAGTCCAATAAATATGCGGCTTCACGCATCACGCAAGCTGTCGGAAACAAAGTCGTAGTCGTCAATCCTCCTTATCCCCCGATGAGCCAGGAAGAAATTGACCGTTCTTTCGATTTGCCCTATACCCGTATGCCTCATCCCAAATATAAAGGGAAGCGGATTCCGGCATACGATATGATAAAATTCTCCATCAATATCCATCGGGGATGCTTCGGCGGTTGTGCATTCTGCACCATTTCCGCACATCAAGGGAAGTTTATCGTCAGCCGCAGCAAAGAATCCATTCTGAGGGAAGTAAAAGAGGTAACTCAGTTACCGGACTTTAAAGGATACTTAAGCGATTTGGGTGGTCCTTCCGCCAATATGTATCAGATGAAAGGGAAAGATGAGTCTATCTGTAAGAAATGCAAGCGTCCGTCCTGTATCCATCCGAAAGTCTGCCCGAACCTGAACTCAGACCATCGTCCGTTATTGGATATTTATCACGCGGTAGATGCCTTGCCCGGCATTAAGAAATCATTTATAGGCAGCGGGGTACGTTATGACTTATTATTGCATCGTAGTAAAGATGAGGCCATCAACCGCAGTACCGCCGAATATACCCGCGAATTGATTGTCAAGCACGTTAGTGGCCGACTGAAAGTTGCTCCGGAACATACAAGTGAACGGGTATTATCCGCAATGCGCAAACCTCCTTTCGAGCAGTTTGAAACATTCAAAAGGATATTCGACCGAATCAATAAAGAGGAAAACCTGCGCCAGCAACTGATTCCGTATTTTATTTCCTCGCATCCCGGATGCAAAGAAGAAGATATGGCGGAACTTGCCGTTATTACCAAACGGCTGGATTTTCATTTGGAACAAGTGCAGGACTTTACCCCCACTCCTATGACAGTAGCCACGGAAGCATGGTACACAGGATACCATCCCTACACGCTGGAACCGATATTCAGCGCAAAGACTCAACGGGAAAAACTGGCACAACGTCAATTCTTCTTCTGGTACAAGCCGGAAGAACGGAAAAATATCATTAATGAATTGAGACGTATCGGACGGGGGGATTTGATAGATAAGCTATACAGAAAGAGGTAACGCAACAATCTCCTGCAATACATTAACCGCTGTCTCCACATTCGACACATCTTTAATCAGCATACTCCGTTTCCCGTTCTGCTCGCGAAGATCGCAACGGCGGGTATACTTCATCATATAATCAATCACCTTTCCGAAAGCCTGGCTCTGATAGAACGGGCTATCCGGATTGGACACAAAGAACAATGTCATGCGTCCACCCTTCAAGAATATCTTCTCCGCTCCCAAACGTGCCGCCAACCGGCGCAGAGGAACGATACGGAGCAATTCTTCCGTTTCCGGAGGAACAGGGCCGAAGCGGTCTTCCAGACGAGAACGGAAAGCTGCAACGTCTTTGTCCAATGTCAGACTGTCCAATTCGCGATAAAGCAACATACGCTCACTGCTACCGGTCACATAATTCGCCGGTAATAACAACTCCAAATCACTTTCCACCTGACATTCATCCACAAATCCTTCACCGCTGATCTGCCCTTCCCCTTTGATTTCCTCCGCATACAAATCTGCAAATTCATCATTCTTCAGTTCATGAACAGCCTCACTGAGAATCTTCTGATACGTCTCATATCCCAAGTCGGCAACAAATCCGCTTTGTTCCGCCCCCAACAGATTACCGGCTCCGCGAATATCCAAATCCTGCATGGCAATATGAATTCCACTTCCCAAATCGCTAAAGTTCTCAATCGCTTGAAGGCGCCGCTTTCCCTCTGCGGTAAGACTGCTTAACGGAGGAGCCAACAGATAACAGAACGCTTTCTTATTGCTACGTCCTACCCGCCCACGCATCTGATGAAGATCGCTCAAGCCGAAATTCTGCGCTTGATTGATTATAATCGTATTTGCATTCGGGATATCAATACCGCTCTCAATAATGGTAGTCGCCAAAAGGACATCATAATCATAATTGACAAAATCCAAAATAATCTTTTCCAATTGCGCCGGCTCCATCTGTCCGTGACCGATAGCTACACGGCAATCCGGAATGTGACGCTCAATCATCGCTTTCAGTTCCGGCAAATTAGCTATCCGATTATTGACAAAGAACACCTGACCGTTGCGGCTCATTTCAAAATTAATCGCGTCCGTAATCACTTCCTCATTGAAGGTATGTACTTCTGTCTGAATCGGATAGCGGTTAGGCGGAGGCGTAGAGATAACACTCAGGTCGCGGGCTCCCATCAGCGAGAACTGAAGCGTACGTGGAATCGGTGTGGCAGTCATGGTCAATGTATCCACATTCACCTTTAACTGTCGCAGCTTCTCCTTCACAGAGACTCCGAATTTCTGTTCTTCATCAACAATCAGCAATCCCAAGTCTTTAAATTGGACGTCTTTTCCCAAGATGCGGTGAGTACCTATCAGTATATTGACATCCCCTCCTTCAAGCCTTTCAATACTGCCTTGGATTGTGCGGCCGTACGTGCACGGCTCAAATATTCCACACGGCAGGGCAATCCTTTGAAGCGTTCGCGGAATGTCTGGAAATGCTGATAGGCAAGCACGGTCGTCGGCACAAGGACCGCCACCTGTTTATTATCGGCAACCGCCTTGAAAGCGGCACGGATGGCAACCTCCGTCTTTCCAAATCCCACATCCCCGCATACCAGCCGATCCATCGGACGGTCACTCTCCATATCCGCCTTGACATCAATTGTCGCTTTGCTCTGGTCTGGTGTATCTTCATAGATAAAGGAAGCTTCCAGCTCACGCTGCAAGAAACTATCCGGACTATAAGAGAAGCCCTTTTCCTGGCGGCGCTGCGAATACAGCTTAATCAGATCACGGGCAATATCTTTAATCTTTCTCTTTGTACGCTCTTTCAGTTTCTCCCACGCACCGGTTCCCAATTTGTTGAGACGGGGGGCTTCTCCTTCTTTACCTTTATATTTTGAAACTTTATGCAACGAATGGATAGAAACAAATACCACATCTTCATTCTGATAGACCAGTTTCATGACCTCCTGTGTCGTATCTCCATTAGGAATACGTACCAGACCGGAGAAACGTCCGATACCATGATCCGTGTGCACCACATAATCGCCCGGAGTAAACTGATTCAATTCTTTGAGGGACAGAGCGACCTTACCCGAACGGGCCTTGTCACTTTTCAAGTTATACTTATGGAAACGGTCGAATAACTGATGATCTGTAAACACACACAGCCTCAACGTATTATCAACGAACCCTTCGTGAATGGTACGCTCAACAGGAGTAAATTGTATCTTATCACCACGATCCTCAAAAATAGCCTTGATACGATCCGTTTGCTTCGTGCTGTCGCTACATATATAAAGCAGATAACCTTTCTCCAGATACTCTTTGAAAGAGGAAGCCACCAAATCGAAATTCTTATGAAAGATAGGCTGGGCGGATGTACTGAAAGAGACACTGGCTTCCGGCGTTCCGGTTGGCTTGTTACCAAATTCCAACCGACGGAAATCAAGAGCGCGTACAGTAAACTCACTGCCATCGATCAATTTTCCCTCCAACGTAATTCCCCCATTCTCTTCGGCCTCCTGAACGGCTATTGCCTGCGGAGTCAACGCCTCATCATGCACCACTTGGATTCGCTCGCGCAACCAAAGAAAGTCACGCATGGCGAGCACGGTTTCTTTCGGAATAAAATCCAGAAAAGAAGTGGTTACCTCTCCCGTCACTGCCAAATCCGGAACGATAGACACTTCCTTTTTCTTCTCACGGGACAACTGAGACTCCACCTCAAAGGTACGGACACTCTCTACTTCATCACCGAAAAAGTCAATACGATAAGGATATTCCGAAGCAAAAGAGAAAACATCGATTATGCTGCCACGAACGGCATATTGTCCCGGCTCATATACATAATCACATATTCAAAACCATAACTATGCAACACATCCGTTATAAAAGTAGTATCCACCTTTTCACCCACACTCAGTTTCAAGGTCTTATTGCTCAGTTCCTTACGGGATACCACTTTCTCAGCCAACGCATCGGGATAAGTGACGATACACAATCCTTTCTCTCCTTTCTGCAGACGGCTCAGCACCTCCGTACGCAAAATCTCATTGGCTGCGTCTTTCTGTCCGTACTTGATGGAACGCCGGAAAGAAGATGGGAAAAAAAGCACCGTTTCCGAGCCTAATATCTGTGTCAGGTCGTGATAAAAAATACCCGGCTTCTTCAAGATCACCCAAGATAAACACAAACGGGCAACCACCCTCTTGCACCAATACAGAAGAAAAAAAGGGAAGCAGCAGACGCATACAGTCCTCCACAAAAAACAGTTTGAACAGAAGTGTCCTTCAACAAGCGCTTCATTACTGCCGTATTGGGGTGGGCAGCATATTGTTGTTGCAACTCAGTTATTGTCATACCTATAAAATTTCACCGCAAAAGTACAAAAAAGATTGGGAGTACATACTTTAAAAATGGAAGTATTATCAAGAAATACACAGTAAGAATTACCGAGCTATGGGCTCAGCGCCATTGAGACGTGGGCTGAGTCTCGGTGAAGCGTGGGCTCAGTATCGCTCAGGCGTGGGCTTAGTATCAGTCAGACGTGGGCTTACCTCCCGTAAGGTGTGGGCTTAATTCCGGTGAGGTACGGAGTTATCCATAATGAGCCGCAGAACACGTTAAATATTCCTTAGTTCATCTATAACTAAAGGAAAAGAACTACTTTTGTTCTTAAATATTATAGTATCTATATGCAGACATCAGACAGCATTGTAATTATTCCTACTTATAACGAACGAGAGAATATCGAAAATATTATCCGTGCCGTTTTCGGACTTCCCAAAGTATTCCATATACTGGTTATAGAAGACGGTTCGCCCGACGGAACGGCAACTATTGTAAAAACCCTGCAACAAGAGTTTCCCGAACGCTTGTTTATGATCGAGCGTAAAGGGAAGTTAGGATTAGGAACCGCCTACATCACCGGATTCAAATGGGCATTGGAACATACATACGAATATATCTTTGAGATGGACGCCGATTTCAGCCATAATCCGAACGATTTGCCCCGTCTGTACCAGGCCTGTGCGGAACAGGGAGGCGACGTATCCATCGGTTCCCGGTACGTCAGTGGAGTAAACGTAGTAAACTGGCCGATGGGACGTGTGCTCATGTCCTATTTCGCTTCCAAGTACGTGCGGTTTATAACAGGAATTCCCGTGCACGATACTACCGCCGGATTCGTCTGCTACCGTCGCCAGGTATTGGAAACGATAGATTTAGACCACATCCGCTTCAAAGGATACGCCTTTCAGATCGAGATGAAGTTCACTGCTTACAAATGCGGATTCAAGATCATAGAAGTTCCGGTGATATTCATCAATCGCGAATTGGGTACTTCCAAGATGAACAGCAGTATCTTTGGAGAAGCCATATTCGGAGTGATCAAGTTAAAAATAAATAGTTGGTTCCATAAATTCCCGCAAAAGAAATGAAACGTATACTGATAAAAAATGCCGTAATTGTCAACGAAGGAAGAAAAGTTCCGGGATCGGTTGTGATTGAAGACGAGAAAATCGCCGAGATATTGGTTGGTGAAGAAAAAGCGTCTGCCCCCTGTGATGAAATAATAGATGCAACCGGATGTTATCTTTTGCCGGGAGCTATCGACGAGCACGTACACTTCCGCGATCCCGGTCTTACCCATAAGGCGGATATTATCACCGAAAGCCGTGCTGCTGCGGCAGGTGGCGTCACCTCAATCATGGATATGCCGAATACCAATCCACAGACTACCACTTTGGAAGCTCTTGATGAGAAATTCGCTTTATTAAGCGAGAAATCCGCCGTCAACTATTCCTGTTATTTCGGAGCAACCAACAACAATTACACTCAGTTTGCAAAGTTGGACAAACACCGTGTCTGTGGCGTTAAACTGTTCATGGGTTCAAGTACCGGTAATATGCTGGTAGACCGGATGGCCAGTCTGCGCAATATCTTTGGCGGTACCGATTTGCTTATCGCCGCCCATTGTGAAGATCAGGGAATCATCAAAGAAAATACGGATAAATTTAAGAAAGAGTACGGAGAAGATGCCCCGCTGTCCCTTCATCCGCTCCTACGTTCGGAGGAAGCCTGTTACCGTTCTTCGGAGCTGGCGATACAACTGGCACGTGAAACAAATGCCCGCCTGCATATCATGCACATCTCTACTGCCAAAGAACTCAGTCTGTTCTCAAACGCTCCTCTGTCACAAAAACGAATCACGGCAGAAGCCTGTGTTTCTCATCTGCTTTTCACAGAGGAAGATTACCGGACACTGGGCGCACGCATCAAATGCAACCCCGCCATCAAAACAGCAAAAGACCGGAAGGCCCTGCAGGAGGCTGTCAATAGCGGTTTGATAGACGCCATCGCAACAGACCACGCTCCGCACCTACTAAGCGAAAAGAAGGAGGAGCATTGAAAGCAATGTCGGGAATGCCAATGATTCAGTTTTCACTGGTCAGTATGCTGGAACTAGTGGACAAAGGAGTATTTACAATAGAGAAAGTGGTAGAAAAGATGGCTCATGCTCCTGCCCAAATGTACGAAATACAGAATCGGGGATTCATCCGAAAGGTGATCAGGCAGACCTTGTGTTAGTACGTCCGGACAGCAATTGGACGGTAACGGCAGACTGCATTTTAAGTAAATGCAAATGGAGCCCGTTGGAGGGACATACATTCAATTGGAGAGTAGAAAAGACTTTTGCAAACGGGCATCTGCTATGTAATAACGGAGAGATAGACGAGAACTATCGTGGACAAGAGTTAAGGTTCAGATAGTAAGTGAATTTCTCAAACAGAAAAATAAGCCACATTATGCAACCTACAGTCTTATCTTATAAAATACATACGGTCGCCCCCTACATCAACTGGATTTACTTTTTCCACGCATGGGGGTTCCAACCGCGTTTCGCGGCTATCACCAACATTCACGGATGCGATGCCTGCCGTGCCGTATGGCTGACTACTTTTCCGGAAGAAGAACGGAATAAAGCCTCCGAAGCCATGCAGCTTTTCAAAGAGGCCAAACGTATGCTGGATCTGCTCGACAAGGATTACGAAGTAAAGACAATCTTCAAGCTCTGTAAAGCAAACTCGGACGGAGATAACCTGGTGATTGAAAAGGAACAAAACCTATACATCACGTTTCCTTTACTCCGCCAGCAAACACCTAAAAAGAGACGGCAGTCCATTCCTTTGTTTAAGTGACTTTGTGCGCCCGTCATCTTCCGGCATAGCCGATACGATCGGCGCTTTCGCCGCTTCCATCGATGCGGATATGGAAGGGCTTTACGAACAAGATCCCTACAAACATTTGCTTGTCCAAACTCTTTCCGACCGTCTGGCTGAAGCTGCTACGGAAAAGATGCATGAGTATGTACGAAAAGAAGTATGGGGATATGCGAAAGATGAGAATTTAAGCATTGAGGATTTGCTAGTTGAAAAATATCAAGGTATTCGTCCGGCGGTCGGTTATCCGTCTTTGCCCGACCAATCCGTCAATTTCCTATTGGACGAACTATTGGATATGAAACGGATAGGTATCTCACTGACCGAAAACGGAGCAATGTATCCTCACGCGTCCGTCTGCGGACTTATGTTCTCACATCCGGCTTCCGAATATTTTTCAGTAGGGAAGATTGGAGAAGACCAACTCGAAGATTATGCCCGCCGCCGGAATAAGAGTGTGGCAGAGATACGCAAATTCCTGGCTGCCAATTTACAATAACGCTCATGAGGGAACAGTCGGCAGAAACAGACAGGCTTGTTGAACAAGAATTCTTGTCAGTCATCCGTGAATATGAACGGGTGATCTATAAGGTGTGTTATCTGTACGCCAATCCCAATGCCCCTCTCAACGACCTTTACCAGGATGTTGTGCTGAACCTTTGGAAAACCTATCCAAAATACAGGAAAGAGTGTAAAATATCGACATGGATTTATCGTATTGCCCTCAACACCTGCATCAGTTTTTATCGCAAGGAAAAGAATATACCGGAAATTGTCAGCCTCACCAAAGAGATTGACTGAGTATCGAAGCGCATGATCCGGTCAATGAAATGCTGAAACAGCTTTACCGGATGATCAATCAATTGGGGCAACTCGACAAATCCATCATCCTGCTCCATCTCGAAGAGAAGAGTTACGAGGAGATTGCGGAGATTACCGGACTGACGGTAACGAATGTGGCTACCAAGTTAAGCCGCATCAAAGACAAACTAAAAAAAATGAAAAAGGAAGACTAAAGATATATGGAACTGGAAGAATTGAAGAAATCCTGGAATGTACTCGATGAGCACCTGAAGGACAAAGAGCTCATTAAAGAAGAGGAACTTTCGAAATTGCTGGGACATACCGGCAAGGGCATTCATGCCATTGCCAATCTGAACATAAAGCTGATTCTGATTTCCCTGCCGATACTGATCCTGTTCCTGGCGGAAGTCCTGTTGCACAACAGGCTGAACCCTATCTATATCATTATCCTTCTAGCCTGGATTCCCGCACTTTGCTGGGATATCGTCACTACCCGCTACCTCCAACGGACCCGAATAGACGAAATGCCTTTGATAGAAGTAATCAGCCGTGTCAACCGCATCCACCGATGGACCATCAGAGAGCGTCTGTTTGCCATCTTTTTTCCTTCAGGTATTGGCTGTTCTTTCATTCATTTACTGGCAAGTATGGCAATACGGTATAGGCATGATTTCCTTTTTTTGTCCTGTTATGGGGAGGCGGTCTAGGACTGATCTTATGGATTTACCGCAAGAAGTTCCTAAACCGTATCCACGAAATCAAAAAGAATCTGAACGAATTAAACGAATTCAGATAATAAAGAGGAAAGAGTGTGCTTATCCTACAACACTAAGCACACTCTTTCCATTCACTTTCTTGTGTACCTGCACTTGAACGGAAATCCGTTCGCTCATTTCCTGCACATGAGAGATCACGCCTATTTTTCTTCCCTGCATTTGCAGTTGCTCCAATGCTTCCATAGCCGTACGCAGGCTTTCCGCATCCAAAGATCCGAACCCTTCGTCTATAAAAAGCGACTCCACCTTCAAATTATTGCTGGATAAAGATGACAATCCCAATGCCAATGCCAGCGAGATTAAGAATGATTCGCCTCCGGAAAGGGAATAAACCGTTCGTATCTCATCACACATATCACAGTCGACAACCTGCAAGGCCAATGTACCGGGAACCTGTTGCAATTTATAGCGTTTGGAAAGATAAGACAAATGTTTGTTGGCATGAAGCAATAACAGATTCAAGGTATAACTTTGCGCTATGACTTTGAATTTTGTTCCATCCGCACTGCCAATCAGCTTATTCAACTTTGCCCAACGGTCGGCAACCGATTGTTTCTCTGAAAGTTCTTTTGCTATCAGCTCCACCGCCGCTTTATTCTTAGCCTGCTGCAACAAACGGGCTTCAATAATGGAAAGGCTGCGTTCCGTATTCAGATTCTCCTCCTGTTGTTTCTTTATTGCTTCCGGAAGCTGTTCGGGGAATTCAATTTGCTTCTGCCGCACTTGCAACTCTTCAATAGACGAAGCAATCTGTTTCAGCTCTCCTTGCAAGCCGGAAAGTCCGTTTTGAGCCGTCTCTACCTCCTTACGGGCTTTCTCCAACGCCAGATTCAATTCTCCTTCCCGCCTTGCTACGGCGGCTTCCGCCTCATCGGCACTCTTTCCTTTCAATAAGCCCGAACGTTCCCGACGAAGTGTATCCAATGCTTTCTCTATCACCTCAAAACGCTTTTGTTCGGCAATCGCGGCATTCTGTAATAGCACCGACTGTTCATTGGCAGCCGATACCTTTTGCATGGCTAAACAGCATCGGGAAACATTCTCACGCAAGGCTTCATAATGCGAACGCAGCTTCTTTATCTCTTCATCACCCCGCTGCCATTCCGCATACAGATTACGGTATTCTAAAATAAGCTTCGCCAGTTCTCCCAAGCGTTGTTGTATCTGTTCCTCATTTCCGGTGTCAGCGCTTTCTTTTTGGAAAGCCGACAATTGTTCACGTACCTGCCCCTGCAATCATCTTCTGATGTGCCAAATCACGTTGCAAGGCAATGCTCCGGTTGTTCACTTGCTGATAAACCGCTGTTGCCGCATTATACTCCTGCTCCATATTCCGGAAAAGAGTATCCACCACTTCCTGTTCCCGATGATACGGATGCGAAGTACTACCACAAACCGGACAGGCTTCTCCTTCCTCCAACTGCCGCCTCAAAGCTTTCACATCCTTCCCTACCGCCATGCGGGCGTTTTCATAAAGACGTTGTACTGTTTTCAAGGCAACTTCCCGTTCCGAAAGCTCCTTCGAACAATCTGCCGCCTCTTTTTCCAAATGCTCTATTTCCGACATCGCCTTCTTCAACGCTTCCGTCAATTGCCGGATATTCTGCTGACGTGCCAATTCTTTCTGCAACTTGACCTGTTCTTCAGCTAACGACGGATATCCGAAAGCATTCAACCGCTCCAGGCGTTTTTCGTTCGTTTCTATTCCGGCAGACAAATTTCCCTCTTCCTGCCGTAACGTTTCTTCCACCTGTTCAAGCCGCAGACTGTCTTCCGTCCCTGCAACATTCAATAGACGACGTAAGGTCTGATAAGACAAATGCAACTGTTCCTCAACCATCCGTTTTCTCTTGTCCTGCTCCTGCACCTGCTTGCGGGCTGCCTGCAATAGTTGTTGAGACTGTATATAACCCTCTTGTTGGGACTGTATCTGCACATCCAGTTGACGGGCTCGCTTCAAGTCCGGCTGTATAGCTTCCCATTGGGCTTTGAAACGAACCAAGCCTTCCTCCTGCGAGGCCAATATGTCCAAAGCGGTCTTTAGTCTGGCCTGTTCTCCTTGTTCCTCTTTCTGCTTCTTTGTCCGGAGCTCCTCTTGCGTCTTCAATGAACGTACAACATTCAACTGCGCATTCTGTTCCGCCAGCAATTTGATTCCTTCCGAACGCTTTTCAGCCAACAACTTCTTTTTCTTTCTGCAAGGCAAGCTGTTCCTCTTCCGAATCAATTCAATCACACTCATCTTATTATGAATCAAAGCTACCTCTTCCTGCGCTGCCTTATTCCGGGCAAACACTTCCTGCGAAATGAAAGAATACACTCCGGTCCCCGTCAGTTTTTCAAGCAACTCCGCCTGAGCCGCTCCTTTAGATTTCAAGAAAGTGGCAAAGTCATTCTGAGCTAACAATACGGTACGGGTAAACTGCTCATACGTCAACCCGATCAACTCAACCAACTGTGCCAGCAACTCCTTCTTCGTCCCTTGAAATTCTTTCCCCGTATCCAGCTCCTTCACCTCCATCATTTGCGGCTGCAAAGAGCCGCTCACTTTATTCCGTGTACGTCTCACCGACCAACAAGAGCGGTAACGGTGTCCGTCTACTCCCAGAAAATCAACTTCTGCATAACCGTCACTTGTGCCACGACGCAACAGGTTACGCACATCGGACTGATTAATCCGGTTATCCCCTACATCCGCCAGATTCACACTTTCCACCGAAGCGGCGAAACGGGGCGCTTTATCATACAACGCCAGACATAACGCGTCCAACAAGGTTGACTTTCCCGCCCCGTAGGACCAGAAATAGCGAATATACCAGCCGAGCACAATGGCTCAGCGGTGAAATCCACTTCCACCGTCCCTTCAATGGAAGTAAGATTCTTCAATCGTATAGCTAATATTTTCATCTTTCCTCCTCTTCTTTACGGGTGGCAGCCAAATAGGCTTCTTGAAACAAATCAACCAAATCCTCCGGCATTTCTGACTGATAAATCTTCTCAAATGCAGACTGTGCAATCTGCAACGGTGACATCTCCTGTAATCCTTTTTTCCAGTCTGTCTCCTCTTTCTCCACATTTTCCGCACCGGTACGGTAAGAAGAGACAATGCGTGCCAGGCGATAATTCTTATCCGCCAGAACATCCTCTATCTCCTGCCGGAGCATGGGTTCGGGCTCTTCCAGCAAAACCTTCACTTCCAGATAGGGAGCGGTTCCTTCCGTCTCCGGCAATTCGCCCAACATCTCCAATATTTTTTCAGGCAATTCCGGCTCACCGCTCGGCACACTTATCAAAGGTATTGATTTCGGACATTCTATCCGTTGGATGTCTACCGCACACCCTCCGTCAAAAGCCACCATTACCACTCCGTGATGATAATGCCTTTCGGCAAAAAGACATCGGAATCGGACTTCCCGCATAGCGTACATTCTCCCGGCCGGATACCCGTTGCGCTTTATGAATATGTCCTAGAGCCGTATAAGCGATCTGTTCGGGAAAAGCCTCCGGTGACACGCACTCCAGTCCGCCTATCACTGTGCGTTCACTATAATCCTTTTCTGCAATCTCCGAACCGGTAGCTTGCAGATGACCTATGGCAAGAATGGCCTGATTCGGCTTACGGCGTTTCCACAACTTTCGCAGAAGCTGCGTATAAAGTTCACGAACCCCTTCCGAATATGGATTCCCCTCTGTCTGCACTACCGGATAGTCTCCTTGACGCAAAAAAGGAACCGCCATACAAAGTAATTCAACTTCTCCCTGCCGGTTCTTCAGTTCCACGCATAGATGGTCGTAATCAACCGCTCCGCCTTCCAACTTACGTACCACTCCCCTGACCTCTGTTCTCATAGCCTGCAACAAAGGTAAAGGAGCTTCCAGACGTGCCGCCGAATCATGATTTCCGGCAACAATCACAATTTGCAGATTGGGATTCTCCGCCGTAACCCGGTATATAAACCGATAATATATACTTTGGGAAGCAGCCGAAGGATTGGAAACATCAAACACGTCTCCGGCTATAATCAATGCATCAATCTCCTGCCGGAGGATTTCTCCTGCCAGCCAATCTAAAAACGCCTCATGCTCCTCTGTACGGTCATAACCGAAGAACGTTTGCCCCAAGTGCCAATCGGCAGTATGTAATATACGTATCATATTTTTAACAGCTATCTCTAATAACGAGAGACAAAAATAACACAATCGAAAAGATTATATGGTATCCGCATCTCTTTTTTACAATAATCATGTATATTTGCAATGTAAAAATCCAACCCTATGAAGATACTTTATTATATTTATCAGATTTGCATCGCTTTACCTATATTATTAGTGTTGACTATCCTTACCGCACTCGTCACCATCGTAGGTTCTCTTTTTGGGAGGAGCCCACATCTGGGGATATTATCCGGGAAAGATATGGTCACAATTAATCTGTCTGTTCCTGCTGATTCCCGTAAAGATTCAAGGGCGTGAAAAGTTGCATGATAAAACTTCCTATATTTTTGTACCCAACCATCAAGGTTCATTCGACATATTCCTGATCTACGGTTTTATCGGAAGAAACTTTAAATGGATGATGAAAAAAGTCTGCGTAAACTACCGTTCGTTGGAAAAGCCTGCGAAAGCGCAGGGCACATTTTTGTAGACCGGTCCGGTCCGAAGAAAGTGTTGGAAACGATCCGGCAGGCGAAGGACTCTTTGAAAGACGGAGTATCTTTGGTCGTTTTCCCGGAGGGGCTCGTACTTTCACCGGACACATGGGGTATTTCAAGAAAGGAGCTTTTCAATTGGCGGATGACTTACAACTGGCAGTAGTGCCCGTCACCATTGACGGCTCATTTGAGATCCTTCCGCGTACAGGCAAATGGATACACCGTCACCGCATGATTCTCACGATTCATGAGCCTATTCCGCCTAAAGGAAAAGGTATGGAAAATATCAAAGCGACTATGGCGGAAGCATACGCCGCCGTTGAAAGTGCTTTACCGGAGAAACATAAGGGAATGATAAAGAACGAAGATCAAGACCGATAATAGAGAAGTTATATTCACTTCTTTACCGAAGCATTTTCTTCCAGACGCTTGTGCTCTTCTATCAGTTTCATATTCTCTTTCGCCTTCGAAAGAAACTCTCTTACCAACTTATTGCTTTTAAAAGAATAAGGAGCGTCTTTTATGATGTCATCTATCTGCGGAGTCATAATAGGATAAGGCAACGAACTGCAAAGCATGATAAACACATTGGGTCCCAACACATTTTCGTAGTTGGTGGAAATGAAAGTTTTCACATATTGATTCATCTCTTTCATCAGCGAATCTCCTTCCACTGCCAATTGTGAATGAATCTCATCCAAATCACCTCCGTCCATCACCATACGGGTTTCTTTCTGTTCCAACTCTCCGATACTTTCCTCCAGTCGGTTTCTTTTCTCAATAAACTCGTATAGTGCCGTATTCAAAGGAGTACCCACCGCTTTGATATCCGAATTACTGATGTTTACCTTGATTTTTCCATTTTCCAGCACAATCGGCATGATGCTTTCATCATCCATATAAAGTGTCACCATCTGTACGGAATCGACTTTGCCTTTCATGGAGAACAGACCGTGCGCTACCTCAGCAGAATCCAGTTTCACCCATTCACCATCACGCAAGGACTTAAGATACAGCATTTTTCCATCCAGACTATTCACAGAAGATGTTCCTTCGATCTTGTACTTATTAGTGCAGGAAGCCAGAAACGGGAGCAAAAACAATAAAGATAAAAGTTTATTCACGTTCGTCTATTCATTTGATTCCGCGTGCAAAGGTACAACCGATTCATTTTTCAGAGAAACATTTTATCAATATTTAAATCTTGTAAGTCTCTTTTCTTTAATAATCCTTATAAACATATGGAGAAGGCTTTTTTTTTCATTTAGTTTATCTAATTTTGCGGCTATGAAAACATCAACTTACGCCCCTTTTGCCAAACCTCTCTATGTGATGGTAAAGCCGGTAGGTGCCGTATGCAACCTGGCTTGCGACTATTGCTATTATCTGGAAAAGGCAAATCTATACAAAGATAATCCGAAACACGTAATGAGCGATGAGCTTCTGGAAAAGTTCATCGACGAGTATATCAACTCACAAACCATGCCACAGGTGCTTTTCACTTGGCACGGGGGAGAAACACTGATGCGCCCGCTTTCTTTCTATAAAAAGGCTATGGAACTGCAAAAGAAATATGCTCGCGGACGTACCATCGACAACTGTATTCAGACGAACGGAACAATGCTCACCGATGAATGGTGCGAGTTCTTCAAAGACAACAATTGGCTGGTGGGCGTATCTATCGACGGGCCGCAGGAGTTTCATGACGAATACCGTAAAAACAAAATGGGCAAACCTTCCTTCGTGAAAGTGATGCAGGGTATCAATCTGCTGAAAAAACACAATGTAGAATGGAATGCAATGGCCGTTGTCAATGACTTCAACGCTGACTATCCGCTGGACTTCTATCACTTTTTCAAAGAGAT
>VOFH01001127.1_pt1 | contig 42001 bp, 60 predicted proteins | sample 5384091 | NCBI WGS metagenome assembly VOFH01 (sample SAMN12384727, study PRJNA508395) | human gut metagenome | isolation source: healthy gut G | host: Homo sapiens
CTGCAGGTTTTACAGCTACAAAAGATGATATAACATTTGGAGCTGGAGTAAATCCTACAAATGTTCAAGATTTAGGAAATTATGGGCCAAACGGAGAAAAGCTATTTGAAATTACTTTAAGCAGTAATCCGGTTTGGAGTTCTCCTACTAACACTGTTAAATTAACATTGGATCCTCAAAATGGTGGCTCGTATAAATATTCGTATAATACAGCTCCATTAGTATCTGAACTTGCTGGAGATGCCAACCAAGGCGCAGCTGGAAGTGACTTCACATATACTTTTTAAAGTTGGAAATGATAAAAACACCTATAAATGTAGTGAAAAGTCAGTATCCAGTAAACGAGCAAAATGACGGATCGGTTTCTTATACCGTTCAAGCTGGTAGTACTAAACTAGATACTACTTCATATAATATCAGCAATCTTAAGGTTACTCCTTATAAAGGAGAAACAATTAATGATGCAGGTTATGAACAACTTCATTTTACCTTTACTCCAACTACTCAATTAAAGAGTGGAGATTATTTTGATGTACAACTAGGTTTACCTAATGCAGATGGTTCCATTAAAGAATATGATACTAAGCTTGGAAATAATTTAGCCATAACTACTACAGATGGTACTCAAGTCGGAACAGCTTATAATATGGGAACGTATTATAGGATAGTATTTAACGCAAATGCAGCTAAATATACGACTGGTAATAACCATCCTTCTTGGAATTTAAAGCTCAGTTAGGGTAATCCGGGTTCACAAACTCCTTCAATTAGTACTGATCAAAGTAGCAGTAATACTACTAACTTAGGTACTACCTTTGTTTATAAATATACCAATGATCTATCTCTTAATGGTACAAAGTTTGCTTATACTCCAACTAACGATGTCACAATAAATGGACAACGCTATGCTAGTGGTTTGCATATTCAAGGACAATATGTCTATGATGGACAATACCTGAAAGGAAATGATCAAACTTATTCAAGTATGGTTGAACCGTACAATCGTATTTGGTATCCAGATAATAAAGTTGGAATCGCTACTAACTGGTACAACAGGGTAACTGTTAATATTGCTACAAATGGGGCAAAAATTCTAATCAAAATACTAGTAATAATTTTGACATTACCGTTAGCGTAGGGAAAAATGATGTCTTTAATTATCAATGGGCTACAGATGAAGATCTAGCAACTCAAATAAAAGATCACCTTGCTAAATATGTAACGAATGATTTAAGTAATACAGTAGATTCAGAATCAAATGTATATTTGAATAATAACGAAAAAAATGGTGATAAAGTTGACTCTGAAGTAACGGTTACACATACTGATACGCCAGTTGATGCGAGTGGTAGAATTCAAAGAGTTTATCATATTAAATTATCTAATCCAAATGCCAGATTGGATGGAAGCATTAGCCCATTAACTGTTTCTTCTAATGAATTTACGATGCCATCTGATATTAAAACTTATCAAGAAGATTACGATCATTTAATAGATGCTGATAATTTTAATGGTGCAGATACATCTAACAAGACTCTTCTAAATGCGTTAGAAAAAAACACCTATTGCTTTAATGAAAGTTACTAATAATACAACTGGTAAAGATTCTACTGGAGTCCAGGGACAAAAATGGGCAGCTCTAATTCGGTATGACACTAGTGGTGATGTTAAAAAAATGCCGTAGATCCAACTAATACAAGAACTGCAACTCTAGAATTTGTTAATGACAATGATCCTGCTAATCCAATTACGATTGTGTCTGCAACAAATACTGCTCAAGGAACAGCCGATAGTAAAATTGATTTTTCAAATGCTACTGATACTTTGGCATATTTGGAAAAGTTAGGTTATAGCCTTGAGAAAGTTGTTAATAACCAAACAGGAAAGGTAATTACCCCCCCAGAAGGAGTAGATCTTAAGAATTTAACTGCTTATCCTTATGGTAATTTAATTGACAGTCCTAATAAGTTCACTGTTTATTTACATTACACAGATATCCAAAGCATTAGCGCAAGTCAGAGTGTATCTAATAGTATTTCAAATAGTTATTCAATTCAAAGATCCGAAAGTAGAAGTGAATCATTAAGTATTAGTGAAGCTACTTCAGGAAGTATAAGTAGAAGCTTAAGTAATTCAATTAGACAAAGTGAAAGTACCAGTAGGTCACTCAGTCAAAGTGAGAGTCTAAGTCATTCAACAAGCCAAAGCGAGAGCTTGAGTAATTCATTTAGCCAAAGTGAAAGCTTAAGTAACTCACTGAGTGAAAGTGAGAGTTTGAGTAACTCACTGAGTCAAAGCGAAAGTTTGAGTAACTCCTTGAGCCAGAGTGAAAGCTTAAGTCAAAGCGAGAGCTTGAGTAACTCATTGAGTCAAAGTGAAAGCTTGTCTAACTCACTAAGCCAGAGCGAAAGCTTGAGTAATTCCTTAAGTCAGAGTGAGAGTTTAAGCAACAGCTTGAGCCAAAGTGAGCCTAAGCAATTCACTCAGCCAGAGCGAAAGCTTAAGTAATTCACTCAGTCAAAGCGAGAGCTTGAGTAATTCATTAAGCCAGAGCGAAAGCCTAAGCAACAGCTTAAGTGAGAGTGAGAGCTTATCTAACTCCTTAAGTCAAAGCGAGAGCTTGAGTAATTCACTCAGCCAAAGCGAGAGTTTGAGTAACAGCTTGAGCCAGAGCGAGAGCTTGAGTAACTCGCTTAGCCAAAGTGAGAGTTTAAGCAACTCTCTAAGCCAAAGCGAGAGTTTGAGCAACAGTTTGAGCCAGAGTGAGAGCTTGAGTAATTCACTCAGTCAGAGCGAAAGCCTAAGCAACTCCTTAAGTCAGAGTGAAAGCTTGAGCAACAGCTTGAGTCAAAGCGAGAGCTTGAGTAACTCCTTGAGTGAGAGTGAAAGCTTGAGTAACAGCTTGAGTCAAAGCGAGAGCCTAAGCAATTCACTCAGCCAGAGCGAAAGCTTAAGTAATTCACTCAGTCAAAGCGAGAGCTTGAGTAATTCATTAAGCCAGAGCGAAAGCCTAAGCAACAGCTTAAGTGAGAGTGAGAGCTTATCTAACTCCTTAAGTCAAAGCGAGAGTTTGAGCAACAGCTTGAGTCAGAGTGAGAGTTTGTCCAACTCTTTGAGCCAGAGCGAAAGCTTGAGTAATTCCTTAAGTCAGAGTGAGAGCTTGTCCAACTCTTTGAGTCAAAGTGAGAGTTTGAGCAACAGCTTAAGCCAGAGTGAAAGCCTAAGCAACTCATTTAGCCAAAGTGAAAGCTTGTCTAACTCCTTGAGCCAGAGTGAAAGCTTGAGTAACTCACTCAGCCAAAGTGAGTTTGAGCAACAGTTTGAGCCAGAGTGAGAGCTTGAGTAACTCATTGCGCCAAAGTGAAAGTTTAAGTAACTCACTAAGTCAGAGCGAAAGCTTAAGCAACTCCCTCAGCGAAAGTGAAAGCTTGAGTAACTCATTGAGTCAGAGTGAGAGCTTGTCTAACTCATTGAGCCAAAGAGAGTTTGAGCAACAGCTTGAGCCAAAGCGAAAGCTTAAGTAACAGTTTGAGCCAGAGCGAAAGCTTGAGCAACAGCTTGAGTCAAAGCGAGAGCTTGAGTAACTCATTGCGCCAAAGTGAAAGTTTAAGTAACTCATTGAGTCAGGGCGAGAGTTTGAGTAACTCACTAAGCCAGAGTGAGAGCTTGTCCAACTCTTTGAGTCAAAGCGAAAGTTTGAGTAATTCACTCAGCCAGAGCGAAAGTTTAAGCAACTCCTTAAGTGAGAGTGAAAGTTTGAGCAATTCACTCAGCCAAAGCGAAAGCTTGTCTAACTCATTGAGTCAGAGTGACAGTTTGAGTAACTCATTGAGTCAAAGCGAAAGCTTGAGTAACAGCTTGAGTCAAAGCGAAAGCTTAAGTAACTCCCTTGAGTCAAAGCGAAAGCTTGAGTAATTCCTTAAGTCAGAGTGAGAGTTTGAGCAACAGCTTGAGCCAAAGTGAGAGTTTAAGCAATTCCTTAAGTCAAAGCGAAAGCTTAAGTAACTCCTTAAGTCAGAGCGAGAGCTTAAGTAATTCCTTGAGTCAGAGTGACAGTTTGAGTAACTCCTAAGTCAAAGCGAAAGCCTAAGCAATTCCTTGAGTGAAAGTGAGAGCTTGTCTAACTCATTGAGCCAAAGCGAGAGTTTGAGCAACAGCTTAAGTCAGAGCGAGAGCTTAAGTAACTCCTTGAGTGAAAGTGAGAGTTTGAGTAACTCCTTAAGCCAGAGCGAAAGTTTAAGTAACTCATTGAGTGAAAGTGAAAGCTTAAGCAACAGCTTGAGTAATTCATTGAGTCAGAGTGAGAGCTTAAGTAACTCATTGAGTCAGAGCGAAAGCTTGAGTAACAGCTTGAGTGACAGCTTGAGTCAAAGTGAAAGCTTAAGTAACTCATTGAGCCAGAGTGAGAGCTTGTCTAACTCATTGAGTCAGAGCGAAAGCTTAAGTAATTCACTCAGCCAAAGCGAGAGTTTGAGTAATTCCTTAAGTCAAAAGCGAGAGTTTGAGTAACTCCTTAAGCCAGAGTGAAAGCTTAAGTAACTCATTGAGCCAAAGTGAAAGCTTGAGCAACTCCTTAAGTCAGAGTGAAAGCTTGAGTAATTCATTGAGTGAAAGCGAAAGCTTGAGTAATTCTTTGAGCCAGAGTGAAAGTTTGAGTAACAGCTTGAGTCAAAGCGAGAGTTTGAGCAACAGCTTGAGCCAGAGCGAGAGCTTGTCTGACTCCTTGAGTCAGAGTGAAAGTTTGAGTAACTCCCTCAGCCAAAGCGAAAGCCTAAGCAACTCCTTAAGTCAGAGTGAGAGTTTGAGCAATAGCTTGAGTCAGAGTGAAAGCTTGAGTAACAGCTTGAGTCAGAGTGAGAGTTTGAGTAATAGCTTGAGCCAGAGTGAGAGTTTGTCCAACTCCTTGAGCCAAAGCGAGAGCCTAAGCAATTCACTTAGCCAGAGCGAGAGTTTGAGCAACTCCCTAAGCCAAAGTGAGAGTTTAAGTAACTCACTAAGTCAGAGCGAAAGTTTGAGTAACTCATTGAGCCAGAGTGAAAGTTTAAGCAACAGCTTGAGCCAGAGTGAGAGTTTGAGCAGCAGCTTGAGCCAGAGCGAAAGTTTGAGTAACTCTGCTTAGCCAAAGTGAGAGTTTAAGCAACTCTAAGCCAAAGCGAGAGTTTGAGTAACAGCTTGAGCCAGAGCGAAAGTTTGAGTAACTCATTGAGTCAAAGCGAAAGCTTGTCTAACTCCTTGAGCCAGAGCGAAAGCTTAAGTAATTCACTCAGCCAAAGTGAGAGTTTGAGTAACTCATTGAGCCAAAGTGAGAGTTTGAGTAACAGCTTGAGTGAAAGTGAGAGCTTGAGCAACTCCTTGAGTGAGAGTGAGTTTGTCCAACTCCTAAGCCAAAGTGAAAGCTTAAGTAACTCCTTGAGCCAAAGTGAAAGTTTAAGTAACTCATTGAGTCAGAGTGAGAGCTTGAGCAACAGCTTGAGTCAGAGTGAGAGTTTGAGTAACTCACTCAGTCAAAGGAGAGCTTGAGCAACAGCTTGAGTCAGAGTGAGAGTTTGAGTAACTCACTCAGTCAAAGCGAGAGCTTGAGTAACTCCCTTGAGTGAGAGCGAGAGTTTGAGTAACTCCTAAGCCAGAGTGAGAGCTTGTCTAACTCCTTGAGTGAGAGTGAAAGCTTGAGTAACAGCTTGAGTCAAAGCGAGAGCTTGTCTAACTCATTGAGTCAGAGTGAAAGTTTGTCTAACTCCTTGAGTCAGAGTGAGAGTTTGAGTAACAGCTTGAGCCAAAGCGAAAGCTTGAGTAACTCCCTCAGCCAGAGCGAAAGCTTGTCTAACAGCTTGAGTCAGAGTGAGAGTTTGAGTAACAGCTTGAGTCAAAGTGAAAGCTTGAGTAACTCCTTAAGCCAGAGTGAAAGCTTGTCTAACTCCTTGAGTGAGAGTGAAAGTTTGAGTAACTCACTTAGCCAGAGTGAAAGCTTGTCTAACAGCTTGAGTCAGAGTGAGAGTTTGAGTAACTCCTTGAGTGAGAGTGAAAGCTTGAGTAACTCCCTCAGCCAAAGCGAAAGCCTAAGCAATTCCTTAAGTCAAAGCGAGAGCTTGAGTAACTCCTTAAGCCAGAGCGAAAGTTTAAGCAACTCCTTAAGCGAAAGTGAGAGTTTGAGTAATTCACTAAGTCAGAGCGAGAGCTTGAGTAACTCACTCAGTCAGAGGAAAGTTTGAGCAACAGCTTAAGTCAAAGCGAAAGCAAGCAATTCACTCAGCCAAAGTGAGAGCTTGTCTAACTCCTTGAGTCAGAGTGAGAGCTTGAGCAACAGCTTGAGCCAAAGTGGGAGCTTGTCTAACTCCTTAAGTCAGAGTGAGAGTTTGTCCAACTCTTTGAGTCAAAGCGAGAGCTTGAGTAATTCATTAAGTCAGAGCGAAAGCTTAAGCAACTCCTTAAGTGAGAGTGAGAGTTTGAGCAATAGCTTGAGTAACTCCTTGAGTCAAAGCGAGAGCTTAAGTAACTCCTTGAGTCAAAGTGAGAGTTTGAGTAACAGCTTGAGTCAAAGCGAGAGCTTAAAAATTCACTAAGTCAAAGCGAGAGTTTGAGTAACTCACTCAGCCAGAGCAGAAAGCTTGAGTAACACCTTGAGTCAGAGTGAGAGTCTAAGCAATTCCTTGAGTCAAAGCGAGGAGCTTGAGCAACTCACTCAGCCAGAGTGAAAAGCCTAAAGCAACTCCTTGAGTCAGAGTGAAAGCTTGAGTAACTCCTTAAGCCAGAGCAACAGCTTGAGTGAGAGCTTGAGCAACAGCTTGAGTCAAAGTGAAAGCTTGAGTAACTCCTTAAGCCAGAGTGAAAGCTCGAGTAACAGCTTGAGTCAAAGCGAAAGCTTAAGTAACTCACTCAGCCAGAGCGAAAGCTTAAGTCAGAGTGAAAGCTTGAGCAACAGCTTGAGCCAAAGTGAAAGCTTGAGTAACAGCTTGAACCAAAGCGAGAGTTTGAGCAACAGCTTGAGCCAGAGCGAAAGCTTGTCTAACTCCTTAAGTCAAAGTGAAAGCTTAAGTAACTCATTAAGTCAGAGTGAAAGCTTGAGTAACTCATTGAGCCAAAGCGAGAGTTTGAGTAACAGCTTAAGCAATTCAGGTTCTAATACTCCAAGACATTCACAAGGTTCAACAAGCCAGAGTGGAAGCCTAAGCAATTCATTAAGTGAAAGTGAAGCTTCAATTAGTAATTCAATTAGTCAATCAACTTCAATTTCTACTCACTCAGAAGTAATTGAGAGTACTTCTGAAACGAACAGTAATACTAATAATTCAGAATCAATTAATAGTACTACGAATCCATCTATTTCACGTCCTGCTGAATCTGTCAGCGAACAAACTAGCGTAAACATTACTCCAGAAAACAGCCAGCAGAATCAACTGAACAACAAGTTAGTGCTAAGAAACATCGGGTAAGAACGAATACTCGTCGTAAGTTGCCACAAACTGGTGCTTCTACGAATTCGTCATCATTACTTGGTCTACTTGCAACTGCTGTTGGTGGTTTACTTGGTTTAAGACGTAAAAAGAATAGAAAGAGAAGAAGATAACAGAAAAAGGTCATAGCTTGTTTGCTATGGCTTTTTCTTGTTCAAAATAAATACCAAAATAGCTCTCTAAGGCCTTTAAAAGCTTTAGTGACCCCCGAAATTCGGACACGGATTTCGGGGGTTTTACTATGTCTAAATTAACTAAAAAAAGATAAATTGAATATTTATAAAGAATGGACTATTGAAAATAAAAGATCGACATATTTAAGTAAAAAGTATGGAATAGGCTCAGTTAGTATTAAGTACTTAGTTTCACTCATTCATAGGCATGGAATGGATATATTAGATAAGCCCCATACTTATTATTCAGCCCAATTTAAGCTAGAAGCTATCAATCGGGTTTTAGTCAATCATGAAGCTGCTTACTCTGTATCTTTAGAATTGGGCTTGAAAAGTCAAGGGATGCTTATTAACTGGATTCGCTCTTATAAAAAGAAAACGGGTATAATGTCGTTATCAAGAGGAAAGGACGACGAACCCGTGAACAAAGAGCTAGAGAAATTGAAGAAAGAAAACGAAGAATTGCGTCACCAGAATTTAAAGCTTACTGTCGAGAATGCATTTATAAAAAATTGGATGCCTTGGTTCAAAAAGAGAAAAACCAACCAAAACAGAAATAGCACAAGCTGTTAGAGAATTAAGGCTAGAACTTGGGTTGGGTGTTAAACTATCTTGTCGATTTTTAAGTGATCCGAATAATGCTTTACCTAGCTTATCCAGAAGCAATTATTACAATATTTTAAAGCGCGAAGATCAAGATGAGATAAAGCAATACAGTCTAATTAAACGAATTAAAGAAATATTCTTTGAACTTAAAGATAGATACACTGCTCCAGGTTATCGAACAATAACTGATCACTTACATAGTGAAGGCTTTATAATCAATCGAAAAACAGTCTATCGTTTAATGCGTAAACTTAATTTGATTGGATATCGTATGAAACGTAGAAGACGCTACAACAGCTTTGAGGGTGAAATTGAAGGAAGAATTAAACCTAACTTAATTAAACGCAACTTCTTTGCTATTAGACCAAATATGAAGTGGTACACGGATATTACTGAATTCAACTTAAGAGGACAAAAAGCTTTATCTATCGCCTATTATCGATGGCTGTGGGAGAGATATTGTCGCTTATAATATCTCTCGTCGTCCCAACTTGCAGCAGGTACTGACTATGCTTGATGATGCATTTAAAGTTAATGATTCATTGAATGGATTAGTATTTCATTCAGATCGTGGCTGGCAATATCAACATAAGACTTATCAATATGAACTTGCAAGACGTGGCATTGAACAAAGTATGTCTAGGAAAGGCTGTTCTCCAGACGATGGGCTTATGGAAGGCTTCTTTGGCATACTTAAAAGAGAGATGTTTTATGGCAAAGAATCAAACTATGCCAATCTGAATGAATTAGAACAAGCGATTAAAGATTATATTCACTTTTATAATTACGAAAGAACAAAGAGTAAACTAAAAGGACTGACTCCGATTCAATATCGGAATCAATCCTTAGTTGCATAATATTAATAAAGTGTCCAATTTTTGTGGGTCACTACACTTTAGAGAGCTATTTTTATTATTAATAACATGTGTGTGAATTATTTTAAAATTTGAAATATATAACTAATAATTAGTATTATAATTATTAATAGATAATAGTTATAAAACAAAGATAGAAAGCGGAGTAGGTTATGAAAGTAATCGCTTTATGCGCAGATTATGGGTATCTGGATAAAGCAGAGACTGCGATTAAGTCAATTTTATATAACAACCAGTATGTAAAGATTTATCTTTTGAATTGTGATATTCCACAGGAATGGTTTGTTAATATTAATCAGTATGTTAACCAGATTGGCTCTGAAGTAATTGATGCAAAGTTTGATCATGGAATTTTAAACGATTCGCAGGGTCCAAGACCGGGTATTAATGAAATGGGATTTGCTAGATTTTTAATTCCGGAATTGGTACCAGAAGATAGAGTTTTATACCTAGATAGTGATTTAATTGTGGATGATGCCATTGATGACTTATTTACAATTCCTTTTAATGGAAAAGAAATATTGGGAGTAGGCGATATCTTTGATTCAGACGATCAAGGAGATGCAACGACTAACTGTTTGATAAATTCCGGAGTTTTAGTTTTTAGATAATGCTGCATTAAAAAGAACAATGTAAGTCGCGACTTAATTGAAATGAGTCGTAAAAATTACGTCAATGGCGATCAGCAAATAATTAATGAATATTTCAAGGATAAGATTGGCTTGCTTCCTCATAAATACAACCATCAGGTGGGTGCGACATATTTTTGCTTACTCTAGAAATGATCAGCGAATGATCAATCTTCTTAATTCAGTTAAAGACCCTAAAATCATCCATTATGTTATGAAAGGAAAGCCATCAGATTTTTGTTATTTGGGAATAATGCGAGAAAAATGGTGGTTTTATCGTAATTTAGAGTTATCAAAGCTTGTCCAGAAATTTACGATCTTTGATTCGATGAAAATAGGAGCACCTAAGTTTGCTACGGAAGCTTTAATTTTACTTATTCTGCTAATATCCAAAATCTTGAAAGCTTAATTAAGGCATTACCAGAAGTTCACTTCAATATTGCAGCTTATACAGAAGTTGCAACAGGATTATTGAATCTAATGAAATATCCGAATGTCACTGTTTACCCTGCAATAATCTATGCCCGTGTAGAAGAACTGATTAAAAATGTGAGTTGTACTTAGATATTAATCATTATCAAAAAGATGAAAATGTTTTACGGCAAATCGAAGACAAAGGTATTCCAATTTTATCTTTTGAAGATACTGCAAATAAAGATAGTAAATATTCAAATTATAAGGTATTTGGAAATGACCAAGTAGATCGAATGGTGCAAGAGATTAAAAATTTGGAAGAGTAAGAGTAATGGAAAAAGTAATTGCTTTAAGCGCTAATTATGGTTATATCGATAAAGTTGAAACAACAATAAAATCAATTTTATATAATGTAAAAAACGTAGAGATATATCTTTTAAACTATGATATTCCCCAAGAATGGTTCGCAAATATTAATCGTTATGCAAATCAAATTGATTCCAAAATTATTGACGAGAAATTTGATCCCGAAGAATTGCATGATTTGAATTCTGGATTCAAACATATTAATCAAATGACTTATGCTCGTTTATTAATACCTAAATTAATTAAAGCAAATCGGGTATTATATTTAGATTCCGATCTTGTTGTAGATGATGAAATTGATGAACTATTTTCTCGCAAGTTTAATGGAAAAAAAAGATTTTAGCAGTCACGCATATTTTGATGTTAGAAATAAAAATGAAAGTAGAGTAGATCTTCCTGTACCTTCGATAAATGCAGGTGTTTTACTAATTAATAATCAGGAATTGCGTAAAGACCATAATTTGAGCGAAAAACTGTTAGATTTTGCTCGGAAAAATAATTTTCCCGCAAGATGACCAAGATACAATTAACAATTGGTTTAAGGATGAAATCGGAAGTTTATCTTTTAAATATAATTATCAAATTGGTGCGGATAGATTTCTATTTTGGTCAAATAATTCTAATACAGAAACAGCAACTGAAATATTGGATAAAAGTAAAAAGAATCCAAAATAATTCATTATATTTCAGATGATAAACCGTTCAATATCTTTTCTGAAGGAAGAATGAGGGAGACTTGGTCGTTTTATTGAAATCTAGAGTTAAGCCAAGTAGTAGAAAAGTATAAGCCAGTAAATTTGGATAAACTAAAAGAAAGACATTTTTGCTGGAGAAATATTTACTTTTTACTAACTCAGCTATTATTGATCATTTAGAAGAATTAGTACAAAAGCTACCAGAATTTCATTTTAATGTTGCGGCTTGGAGTGATATGGCTTGGAATTTAAAGCATTTGGCTAAATATCCTAATATTACTTTGTATCCTTTTGTAATTGGAAAACGTCTGGATTATTTATTTAAGAATACAAATATTTATCTAGATATAAAATGAAGGAAATAAAAGAAAAGATATTGTTGAACAAATAAAAGAAAAAGACATTCCAATCTTATCATTTGAATCAACAGCAGATAAAAATAATAAATATTCAAGGTATGAGGTATTTGGTGATGATCAAGTAAATCAAATGGTGCAAAGAATTAGACAATTAGCCAAGTAGTTATGAGATACCTAGTCTTATAGAAAGAAGAGAATGAATGGATACTATTGCATTAGATGCTGATGTTAACGATTTAAATAAAATTGAGACAACGCTTAAGTCAACTTTTCTTCATAATCAACATGTAGAAATTCATATTATTAACTTTAATATTCCACATGAATGGTTTGTTAACGTTAATCAATACGTAAACCAATTTGGAAGTAAGATAATTGATGAAAAAATAGATCCTAATTTTTTAGGTGATGTTCAGCTTAGCTCTGATCAAATTAAGAAAATTTCTTTTGGTCGTTTTTAATTCCTGATTTAATTTCAGCTGATAAGGTTCTCTATCTTGATTCAGACTTAATTGTAACTGATAATCTTCAAAGCATTTTCCAAATGAATTTTGATGATAAGATGCTGTTTGCTGTACATGATTATCAAAATCCAGACCAATTTAACTCGAGTGTAATGCTAATCAATAATAAACGCTGGCGTGAAGAAAAATGAGCTCTAAGCTCATTGAAATGAGTAAAAAAGCAAGGATTAGCAAATGATCAAGCAATTATTAATGAAGTATTTAAAGATAAAATTGGAAAATTAAACTTATCATACAATTATCAGATTGGTCTTGAAAAGAATGCTTATTGGAATAATAAACAAGTAGTTTTTGATAATTACAATAGGGTGCCTATTCCTCGAATTATTAACTATTCTGGTGATGATAACCCGTTTAATTTGGTTTCCACAGGAGATTTAAGAAATAATTGGTGGCAATATCATAATTTGGAATGGTCAGATATTGTTAAGCGCTATGGTAAATTCGATAAGAGCAAGGTTAGAAGACCAGAATTTGACGCTGAAGCATTTATTTTTGCTCGTGTTGCTGAAACTAAAGATTTAGAATTATTAATTCAAAAATTATCTAATGTACGTTTTAATATTGCTTCATATACTAATATGTCGTGGCTCCTAGAAAAGTTGGTAAAAAGTATGACAATGTCCAATTATATCCATTTGTCATGAATCAACTTTAGATAATTTAATTAGCAATGCTGACTTTTCTTTAGATATTAACTATCTTAAGGAAGATGATGTTACCGAAAAAATTATTAACCAGCAAAAGCCAATTCTTTCTTTTGAAGAAACGAAAAATAATAATATTTCTTATGATAAATATTATGTTTTCGCAAATGACGCTCAAGATGAAATGGTAGAGGCAATTAAAAAAAATAATTGATAAGAAAAAGGAAACTTCTGCTTTTGACATTAAAGTAAAAGATATTGATGAATCATTAGACTTAATTTTGAATAAACATAAGTCAGTCATTCGTTTTGGAGATGGCGAGTTTAATATTATTCGCGGTGAATCCATTTTTTATCAAGATTACAATAAAGAATTAGCTCTACGCTTAGAAAGTATTATTTTAAGCGGCAATTACGACAATACGCTGATTTGTTTGCCAGATGTATTTGAAGATTTGGCACGCTACAATGACTATGCTCAAAGAACTTATAAGAAGCGCTTTTTCCCGCAAAATGCTTCTTTCTTGAAGCGAATAGAACAAACTAAGAATTGGTATGGCTCTACTTTTGTATCAAGACCATATATTGACTTAGTCGATAAAAGCGAAAGTCCTGGTTATTTTGAAAAGTTAAGACGGATTTGGAATCAACGTGATGTTTTAATTGTTGAAGGAAAATATTCACGTTCTGGCGTAGGAAACAATTTATTTGATAATGCAAATTCAATTAAAAGAATTTTGTGTCCAGCTAAGAATTCATATGAAAAGATTGATCAAATTGAACAGGCAATTAGAAATAATGCCCAAAATCGGTTGATCTTATTAATGCTTGGACCTACAGCTAAGGTTATTGTAGATGATTTGCAAGATCTTAATAATCAAAAGATTGACATTGGTCATATTGATTCAGAATATGAATGGTTCAAAATGGGAGTTACTGATAAAGTAAAAATTAAAGAATAAGCACACGGCCGAATTTAATCGAGATGTAAATATCACACCAATTCATGACAAAATGTATAGTAATCAAATAATAGAGAGAATTGAGTAGGTTTAAGATGGAAAATAGTAAAAAAGTCTCTGTAATTATCCCTGTGTATAACGATGAAAAATATTTAAGACAGTGTGTAGACAGTGTTTTGGCTCAAACTTATTCTGATTTAGAAATTATCTTGGTAGACGATGGTTCAACTGATCATACGCCAGAAATATGTGAAAAATATCGTGAAAAATATAATCAAATCAGAGTTCTTCATAAGAAAAATGGGGGGTTGGTTCAAGCAGAAATGCAGGCCTTGCCCTAGCAACTGGCGAATACGTTTTATTTGTCGATCATTACGATTGGCTTGATCAACATCATATTGAAGACTTGTATAACTTAGCCGTAAAAATAAGGCTGATATAGCAGCAGGGAATTTCAACATTTTTTATGATGATAAGTCGACTTTTGCTTATTGGCTAAATAAAGATAGCTATTTTGAAAAGATTATTCAATCAAAGAATGGTTTAGCTTGCAGTATCGCACTGATTACTACAATATGTCTTTAGTTTTTACCGTTCCATGGGATAAATTGTATAAACGCTCTTTATTTAAAATATAGTTTATCCTGAAAATGTTCCAGTAGAAGATGATTTGACTACATGGAAGATATATTTACTTGCAAATAAAATTGCGTATGAAAAATAAAGCGATTTATACGCATCGTATTTTAAAATCAAGCGTATCAGCCAGTGTAAGTGAAACTGATGTCTTTCCTTTACGATCAATTGAGGAAAGAATTACAATTCTACGTTTAATTGGTTTTGATACGAGTAATGAAGAATCTGCTTATCGGTATCGGTTAGAAAATGGAAAAATCATGCGTTAGATAAGGGAGAATATTTGAAATACAGAGATACACTACAAAAACTGGCTATTCTTGAAAAGTGGAAAACTAATAAAAGGGGTTGCTGAGCATTTGAAAGCTTAGCAACCCTTTTGTATATAGATTATGGATTAATTTAAATTCGGCATACAATGAACAAAATTTATTCGTATCTGGCTTTAACTACGGCATCTGCTAATGCTTTCTTGGTGAAATAACCTTCACGAATTAACTTAGCAAAACTTTCTACATTATCAGTTAGTTCTTTGTATTCATCGTCATTGATCTGAAGAACCTTGGCTTGTGCTTCAGCTAAACTATCAGCAATAATTCCTAGTTTCTTACGTTTAATAGTTTCTGCTTCCGGCGTTTTACTATTTACAATAATTGGAATTCCTGCAGCCAGATAGGTACTTAGTTTATAAGAAGTGTTCATTGTCATATATTCTGACCAGTATGGTTCTTCTGACCAAACTAGTCCGAAGCCACCAGATCTGCGTAGTTCTTCAAGTAAGATCGGATCATTTTCCAACCCATAAATTCTAAGTTTTGATCTTCAAATTTTTGCATGGATCTGAAGACTTGTAACTTAACGCGTGGATTTCCCCAATTGTTAACAAAGTCAAACTTGTCTGCATTACCAGCAAAATTAATTACCTTGTTATTTTGCGGGGTAACAAAATAATTAATTTGACAAGGATAGTGATCCCAAAAATGCTGTACAACATAAGGTTTTTCTTTTTAGACCATTTTCTCTTAAAAGTCGTACATTTTTTTAGAAGGTACGATTAAGACATCTGCCTTGTTGTAGTAGTCAATATGTTGAGGAAGCAAGTATCGATTGCTTTCAAACATTAAGGGAATAACGTCGTGGATAAAAATGATTTTTTTGACATTTGGATAGATATTAACATGATCAATCAAAGCTTGATCCCATTCAATTGCTATCCAATTAGGGGATTGGAAGATAACAGTATCGCCGACTGATAAGGAGGCAATAATGCCGTCAAAACGAGTACTCTTAGCTTGGTCTGGTTCTTCTTTCCAATGGTAGGCGTAAATACCGAGTTCGTTCATTCCCATTTGGACTCCGATTTTAGCGACCATTTGTTGTGCTAATTGCGCAACACTATTCATTGCCATGCCATATAAATTCGTGATATGAACTGTCATAAATAACTCCTTATATAAACTTATAAATTAAGTATAGGGCAGGCAAAATTGATTTACAAATTTAACTATCACAAAAAACTCCGCTAGATCTTATTCTAACGGAGTTCATTTTTATTTGCTTTTGATTTCTTGATATCCATCTAAGACATTAGCGTAGCGTGCTAGCGTGAAGAGATAATCAGATAGGCGATTAATATATTCCAGATTAAAAGGTGAAATTGGCTGCTTTTTATCATTTAGTTCAACTAATGACCGTTCAGCGCGCCGTGCCAATGTACGGCTATACTGCAAATTGGCAGCGGTGGGTGAACCACCAGGAAGGATAAAAGCTGGAATCCTAGGATATTGCTGTGTAATCTTATCAATTCTACTTTCAATTCTTTTTACCTTATCTGGAGTAATTTCTTGATGCCGTCTGACGACAATATCAGCTTGGAATTGATATAGTTCTTTTGCCTTTTTTGTAGTTCATCTTTTAAGACCTGGCAATTATCTGATAAGTTGGCGATTGTTACGCCTAAGTAAGATTGGAGTTCGTCAAGATTGCCGAGAGTTTCAATTTGTAAGTCATATTTTTGGGACCATCTTACCGCTAACTTGCTTGGTTTTTCCCTGGTCGCCAACTTTAGTATAAATTTTAAGTGTCATATTAATCCTCAAAAAAAGTGCTTAAGTGCTAAAAGAGATAGGTTTATATAAAAAGTAAGTAAAAAACAACATTGCCGATTGCATGATAGGTATCAAATAAAATGCTACCTGCCCAGTATGCAATAAAGGCTGGTAAACCACCGAAAATCGTCATTCCTAAATCTACTAAAATACCATATTCAATTCCTAAAAAATGCGACCAGAGCTAATTGCAGCCAGAACCATTTCGTTAGGGGGGAGTTAGCTTTTTAAATAGTAGAATTGTTAAAACACAACCACCGTAAGCTAGAATTTGCGGAATTGTCCAAATACCAAAACCAAGAAAAATATTAGAAATAATCATGGTTAAGATAGCTAGGGCAAATCCCATCCCTCCACTTACAAAGAGAGTAGTAAGCATAATAATTGTTGTAACTGGTTGAACATTAGGAACCGGAATAATTTTGAAAATTCTCAAAACAACGCATAAGGCGGTCAAAACTCCTAAGAGTGCGAGCCTCTTAGTTCCAGCTAGTTCTTCGGTAGCCATTAATATTTACTCGGGTAAAGACTACCTTATCCTTGTTCTTAAGCTTTTTGTTGGTAGGCACTTTTGTTTACCATTTTGCCATTTACTGTATAAGTCCAGTAAATCTTTTTTTTGAGGATTTTGACTTTTTACCATCAATAGCAGTAATAAATTCTTTTTGGCTCTTTACTTTCCAGTTTTTCTTAAGACCAGTAGCTACAGTAGAGTTCTTTTTAAGGTGAACTTTTTATTAGCAAAAAGTCTTTTTTATTATCTTTTTAGTGTGTAAGTAACTGTAATTTGGTCAGTTTTGGGTTTAGCTTTTTCTTGATTATTTTGACAACCAGTTAGGCTAAAGGTAAAAAATAAAATAATTGCAGCAAAAATACTTAACTTTTTAGTGTTTTTCATTATTAGAATTCTCCTCTTATTACTTGATTGGGCAAGCACCATTATCACAATCGCTTTGATCTACTAATTCAAGACCCTTTTGATCATCATTAGTTTGTTCAAAGACTATTTCGACATTACCAGTAATGTGGTTATCTGCTTTTTCGTATTTCTCTTTACTAATCGGTTCTTTTGGAGCTTGTTTTAAGGAGCCACCATAGTAAGGCAGAAGTGAAGTAGATTTAATCGCATGACGATATTGATGTAATAATGGAGCTATTTGATCGCTTTCATCATTTTGAAATGTAATAGTACAACTTACCGCATTATCGACCAGTAAGTTTGTAAGAAAGCTTGAGTAGCAAATTGTTCAGCAATTGAAACAGTTCCAGCAGAAGCAAAGTTACTATCGGCATTGGCAGCCTTAATTGGAAATTCAACACAGATGGTATGTGGTGTGTAAATATCAGGTTCAGTTCGATAGCCACAGGCTTTTAGTGCTGGAAGAAGTGGGTCAGTTTCTTGAAACGAATGCGTTGAATCAAGTAACCTGAATAGTGGAAGTGCATCCCTTCAGAAACGCCAGCAAGTTTAGCAACAGTACCAGATGGCTTAACTGTAGTGTGCTTAATTGAGGTGTTACAGTTTAGTTCTTGGCTATAGTCTTTGTCAGCATCAACAACAGCTTGGTAGAGACCATCGACTGTTTTAATAATTTCAGGGTCGTAAACTGGATCTTTAATTTCTTTACCAGTTTCTGAATCAGTAGCAGTCTTAAAGCCAGTCACTACGCGGTGACCAAAAGTAGATAAAATCCAGTCTTGAATTCCAGACATTGAAACACCAATCCGGCGATTCTTGTTGATGATCCTACGAGATACTTCCCAATCATATGGGCTAAAGGTAACACGCTTGGTGTAGCGAGCAGCTAGTTTAAAGGCCTCTTTCAGATCCCAGCCTTGTTTTTGAGCAATGAAAGGAAAGACTTCAAACAAGTTACATGGTTCACCATTAGCTAAGGAGATTTCTCCGCAAGGGTTAGTTCCTTCAACTTCACCATCAATTCCAGCTTGGTAACCATCTTTGATGCGGCCGTAGTTACGAGATAATTCTAAATTAACAACACCAGGTTCACCGTTGTGTAGAATACTGTCAGCAATTGGTTGATAATTATCAAACTCAGAATTAATTGCAACACTATTATTTGATGCCCAGCGGTGGTGGTAAAGTTTCTTTTTATCTTGCTTCATAGTAATGAAGTCTTGGTTATCGCTTGAACCAAGTGCTAGTTCTGCGCTTCTTCTAACGTTACCAGCAACGACGGTTTTACCAATTAAGTTGCAAATATCTGTTGCATCAACTGCAGTCAAGTTTTGACCAGCACGATCATTAAGAATTTGATTAATGTCAAAGAGCATTTCGATTAGTGGCATTGGACCAGAAGCTGTACCACCGAATCCATGAATTTTAGCTCCGTAAGGGCGGATATCGCTGATATCAAGTACTAGTTTTTTTCTTGTTCTCAGGATTAGTTGAATTGAAATGCATGTCGATTAAACGAGCATTCGCTAAGACCCAACCTTCACGAGTATCAGGGAGCTTGTAGTAAATGTAATCTTCTGTTCCTTGATTAGCTTTTTTTTTCCATTCATCAAGATCAGTAGCGCCTAACTTAAGGGATGCGTCATAGGACTTACTCTTCTTGTCAATAACAATAGCCAAATCTACTTTTTGATCAAGTTTTGGAATTTGGTTAATGTTTTCGTCAACTACAGAAAAGCCTACGCCGCCGCCTTTCATTAGTTGGTCAAATAAAATGAAAAAGGCATTGATGGTGCAATTTGGTCTTGTGTAAGATAAGCAGGAACAATGTGGTTATTACCATATTTTTGTGGACGAATGGCAATAAACCAGCAGTTATTTAGTGAATCGCCGTTTCTCTTTTGATAGTCAGTTCCTGAAATCCATAAATTTCGACCAGATGGAGTAGCAGCTAGACCATAGACTAGGCGAAATAACTGTTTAGCTTCAGCTGTTAATTCATGAATGGTCTTTCGCTAGGATCATTTTTTAAACGTGGGTCAAGATTAATATTACCTTCGATCACGCGTTTAACAGTTTCTGTCCCAATTTTCAGAGCGATTTTTATCATCAAGCCAGCGAGCATAAGTACGTTTATAAGTAACCCAACCAAGTTCACCCCAGTGAGGAGTAACTTTTTTTAGTTTGTGCAATGAAATCTGGATCAAGTGTGATTCTCAAATCAGACATATTTTTATCTCTCCCTAAGTACAATATCTTGTCGACACTTAAGAGGATAACACAATATCTAGTATTTTTCTTGAATAAAAACACTATAGATTGTTATTTGTATTGGGAAAAATTGCATGAGAATGGGGAGGAAGAGGGACAAAAAAATTTTGAAATTTTTGTAAATTTGAATACAAAACAAAAATGCGAGGTAACTTTCAAAAGCACCTCGCATTTTTCATAAATATTATTAATTTCTGTCGCTAAATCCAAAGATTTGTAAGAATTGTAAGAATAGGTTAACGAAATCTAGGTAAAGTGCTAAAGCACCTGCAACAGCCAAACCATCAACTGAAACTTGACCACCGTAGTTTTCGTAAATTTGCTTCATTCTTTGTGCATCCCAAGCAGTTAAGATAGTGAAGATAATAACTGCGATGAATGAAAAGACGTAAGAAACCATTGGATTTCTTAAGAACATGTTGATAAGCATGGCAACAATTAAACCAATCAAGGCAGCAGAAGCATAAGAGCCGAGATTATTTAAGTTCTTCTTAGTAGTTGTACCAATTACTGCCATCGTAATGAAAACAGTTGATGAAGCAACGAATGCGGAAGCAATGCTGCGACCAGTATAGGCACCAGCAATCAATGAGAATTCAACTCCGTAAACAATTGCCATAATCATTAACATGACGAAGCTAGCTACGGATTTCTTGTTGCTCTAAAGCTAATTCCAAAAGTTAATGCAAGTGGAACTAGCAATAAAATCCAAGTCATTGCTGGGTTGCTAGCAAATAAAGTCATTACTTGAGTTCTAAAGACAGTCATTGTTGTAAGCACTTAAAGCAGAAACTAAACGGCAATTGTCATCATACCGTACATTCTGCTTAAGAATCTATTTAAGCCAGTTACGTCAACGATTTGTACGACGTTCTGGTTCTTGTGAAAAGTTATTCATAAGCTCTCCCTCTTTCATTATTATTAATATATTTTAACGTATCTTAACAGTAAAAGAAACTTTTACACAAATGGATTGTAAAAGCGTCCTGAATTGACTTTTAAAGAGCAAAATAACAACTAAAACAAGAATGAAAGCTAGACTAGTAACTAAATAGTCAGCTAAGCTAAATTTTTTTCGGCTACATACCAAGTCCGCTTTTTCTTTGAGCCGAAACGTCTAAGCTGCATGGCAGTACTGATCGTATCAATACGGTCAAGACTTGAAAAAATAAGCGGGGTCACAATGTTTAATGTTCCATGGATTCGCTTGCCAAGAGATGCTTTTTTTAGAAAGTTCATTTCCCCGTGCTTGTTGAGCAGCAGAAATTGACCAGTAACTTTCCTGGATATTAGGGATATAGCGCAAGGCTAAAGAAACAGCATAAGAAACCTTGTAGCTGACACCAATTTTATTTAAGCTAGCAGCAAAATTGACTAGGATTGGTTGTTAATAAAAAAGAGCAGAACTGGGGGAATAGAGCAGATATACTTCAGACTAACGTTAAGCAAATAAAATAATTCCTGAGCAGTTAAGGTAAAGTATCCCGCATTGATTAAAACTGTTCTTGAATGGTATAAGCTTTCGCCATAAGTGGGTTGAAAGATGAAAACCGCCAAGATATTAATTATGGCAAAAAACAATAATGAACTTAACAATGAAAGAAACCTGTTTCCATCTAATACCTGCTATTTTTAGTAAGATCAAGGATAGGATACAGATTGCAATTAAGAAGCGAGTGTCATAAGTAACCATGCAAGCAACTGAAACTAGAATTAAAAAGATCATCTTTGTAGTAGCATTCAAGGCATGGATAAAACTATTCCCTGGCTGGTAGCCTAAAATTTTACTATCATTCATAATCTTCATCCTTCCAGTTCTTTTGTTCAGAATTAATGTAGGCTTGCACAAATTTATTTGGATCAGGCAAGTCGTAATGCTGCGCAAGTTCAAATAAGCTCGTTCTCTTTAAAGACGCTTCTTTAATTAGTTTAGGATTAGTTAGTAATTCAATCGGGCTTGTATCAGCGATTAGTTTTCCTTTAGTGAAGGCAAGCGAGCGTGTAGTATATTCGAGCATTAAGTGCATATCGTGCGTGATGATAATGATGGTCTTGCTAGCTTGTTCAAGTGTTTTAAAAAGCCCATAATTTCGGTATATGTCTTCCAATCTTGACCAGCAGTTGGCTCATCTAGAATAATGATTTCTGGTTCTAAGACTAAATTGAAGCGATTGTTACACGTTTTTTCTGCCCAAAACTAAGAGCAGAAATTGGCCAGTGCCTGAAAGGATAAAGACCGCAAATTTTTAAAGTTTGATTTACTTTTTGTTTGATCGTTTCTTCATCTACGTTACGCAGACGTAATCCTAAAGCTATTTCATCAAAAATCATTTTTTGCGAGATCATTTGATTAGGATCTTGCATTACATAGCCAATTTTTTCGGCTCTTTCTTTAATTGATAAATTAGCTAGATCTTGGTCTTTAAGTGTAATTTTGCCTTCATTAGAAATAAAACCACAAATGATGCGACATAAAGTGGTTTTACCGGCACCATTTTGACCGACAATTGAGATAAAATCGCCTTGATTGATGGTAGCAGAAACGTCCTTTAAAGGATAAAGGCTGATTTTTATTATATTGGTGGCCGACATGGTCTAGTTTTAATAAAGGTTGATGAGTAGCTGTACTTTCTTTAACTGGAACTTGATCAACCCAATTTTCTAATTCTTGGCTAATTGAGTCAGAAGTAGGTAAGTCTGCAATTTTATCTAGCTTTTTAATTGAACTTAAGTTAATACCTGCGGCTGTCATCGCTTTTAAATAAAGCGGCTGACGAACGCCAATTTTTCTAAACTATTCTCATGAAGAAGTTGATTAGTAGGCTCATCGGCGACAATTTGACCATCATTAACTAAAACTATTCTATCAATTGGCTGACTCAAAACTTCTTCGACACGGTGCTCAATAATAATAACTGTGGCATTAAGTTCTTTTTGGATTTTATCGATAATAGCCATTGTTTTGAGTCCGGAAGCAGGATCAAGGTTAGCAAGCGGTTCGTCGAAAAGTAAAATTGGTGATTCATCGACCAAGACGCCGGCTAGGGCAACAATTTGTTTTTGACCGCCAGAAAGGCTTTGCGGCGATTGTTTAAGAAGCTCTTTAATTTGGAGTTCTTCCGCCCATTGGTTTACAGTGTGATGCATTTTGGCTTTAGGCTGGCAATCATTTTCAAGAGCAAAAGCAATATCTTCGCCAACTGTTAGACCAATAAATTGGCTATCCGCATCTTGTAAGATTGTGGAAGTAGTAAATGAAAAGTCAAAAAGACTAGTTTTAGTAATATCTTTTCCGTTTACTAAGCATTTACCTGTGATGTTGCCTTGATCAATATTTGGAATAAGACCATTAAGGCAGCGACCAATTGTAGATTTGCCGCTGCCTGAAGGTCCGGCCAAGAGAATTTTCTCACCCTTATTAATTTTGAGATTAATCTTTTAAGAGTGGGTTCAGCTTGGCTATTGTATTTAAATGAAAATCTTTAAATTCAATAATCGGTTCTGTCATTAATTGAGTAACCTTTCGTGATTAGTCTTTACGTAAACTACCTTTCTTAACTTTAGTTGCTGCGTAAGCTTTAAGCAAGATGGTTCCTAAAATAAGAATAGCAAGTGAATTAGTGATGGTTGCAGTGGCTCCTTGTAAGAAGACCTTGTTTTGAGGTTCGCTGTAGATTAAGATATCGCCAACTGGTGCGATTACTAACCAGAAATAACGTTAGCGATGATTTGGACCACGTTGAAGCCAACCATTTGCTTAACAGTGAAGACACCATTATCTAAGTCAAGGCGCATACCGTAAAGACCGATGATCAAACCCTAAAACAGCTGTAGCTAAAACCCAGCTCCACCAAGTTTGACCATACATTAAGAAGTCACCTAGTGCATGGCCGATGAAACCAACAGAAAAGCCGACAACAGGTCCGTAAATAGTGGCAAGTAAAGCTAAGAATGGGTAGACAATTTCAATATTAGTGTTTGGAATTCCAGTTGGAATTGATGTGAAACGTGCCAAAATAACATAGATTGCTGCTCCGATACCAATTGCAACGACGCTTTTACTGATAAACCTTTTTGCTTGTTCATAATTTTTCCCCGTAAATAAATTATTCTCTAGTTAAATCAATTTTCCAATCATTTCCAGTACCAATTTTGTAGGTATCGGCAAATGAAGCTTGATTTAGCGCAATACCTACATTGACTAATGAATTGATGTACATCAAAGGATCTTTGATTGCTACATCAGCAAATGATGTAACAAAAGGTATTGTATCATGATAATAAGTTTGACCTTGATAAGTAATTGTGACGGTAAGTTTGTCGCCGCGTTTGATATCAGCTTTTTAACTAAGTCATAAGGAATATTCGTCCATAAAGAACCAAAGCGAATATCCAATACATCAATTGATCCCTTTAGATGATTATTTTTCTAATATAGCTTCAGTAAGTGGTAATTTTACAACTGAAGCTGGATCTAATGGCTCTCCTAGATCTTCAAAGGATTTTTCACCATCAGCTAGAAGGGCACCATTGTAAGCATAAATATCACGGCCGTGGAAGGTGTTACTTTCTGAAGAATAAGGAAGACGATTCTTTTGTTCATCGATTTCTCTTACTTCTTCAAGTCCCATATAAGTTGCAACATGAGTTAATGAGCCGTTATCAGGTGTAATAATAAAATGTCCGCTTTTGGTTTTAACTGCAATACTCTTTCGATCTGAACCAACACCTGGATCAACTAATGAAACAAAAGTTGTGCCTTTTGGCCAATACTTGATTGTCTGATAGAGGCGGTAAGATGCAGCCCAAATATCATAAGGCGGAATCTCATGAGTTAAATCTGAAACAACAACGTGCGGAGCAACCAAATGAGCTACGCCGTGCATGGCGCTAACAGCACCATCTTTTAAGCCGAAGTCGGTTTGTAGTACTAGAAAATGATTTGTTTCCATCAAATTCCTCCTTTAATATGTTTTTAATTACTAATAATTTACAATGTATTAAAAGTTTCGTCAATGAAAAATCCGTACTATTTTGCTATGTAAGCGCATATAGTACGGATTTTATTAACGATAAATTATTTTTCAGCCTTATTTTGCCATTTTAAACCAATTCCGGTGACCCCAGAAAGAATTGAAAAGACAGGAGAAAGTAAGCTAAAGAATGTGAATGGAATAAAGGCTAAAACTGGAACTCCAAGAGTAGAAGCTGCAAAAGAACCAGCTACTCCCCAAGGAATTAGGTAGTTAATTACACTGCCTCCATCTTCAAGAACACGACTGAGAGCAAGGGTGCAAGACCAATTCTGTCATATGCTTGCTTGAAGGCGCGTCCTGGCAAGATAACAGATAGGTATTGTTCACCGACAAATAAATTAATGCAGATACCTGAAAGAATGGTAGTAATTACTAAACGACCAGGCTTTTTAAGGTGTTCAACTAGAGGCTCCATGGCAGTTTGAACAATGTTAAATTTCATTAATAAACCACCAAGAGATAAGGTAGCAATAATTAAGCCAACCGTATCCATCATGCTGGAAATACCACCCCGAGTCAGCAAAGCGTTCACTGATGAGTCGCTAGTTTTGGCAACGAACCCTTTCATAATGAGGTTAGTTAAGTCAGTAAGAGATTGATGAGGATTTTGAATAAAAATCATAATGACAGTAACAGCAATATTTAAAAATAAAGTAGGAATAGCGGGGATTTTTCTCCAGGCACAAATTAACATTAAGATAATTGGAATGATTGCCCACCAAGTAATAATGAAGTTATGCTGTAAAACTGCGACAGTATGATTAATCTTTGAAGCATCAATTGAGCCACTATTTCCTAAAATCCAAAAAAAGAATTAAAGAAACGATAAAAGCAGGGATTGTTGACCACATCATATTTTTAATATGGGCGAATAATTCACTTTCTGCAACAGCAGAAGAAAGGTTGGTAGAGTCGGATAAAGGAGACATTTTATCGCCAAATACGGCTCCAGAAATGATTGCTCCAGCAACAAGAGCAGGATTGGCATTCATGCTGGCACCAATTCCGAAGAGGGCAATTCCAACGGTTGAAATTGTAGTAAAGCCGCTTCCGATCGCTAGCCCCACGATTGAGCAAACAATAAAGACAGAAGGAACGAAGAATTGTCCGCTAATTAAGTGAAAGCCAAGAACCATAATTGAAGGGATGATACTGCCCTTGATCCATAAGCCAATCAAGGCCCCAATTAGGATAAAAATAAAGATTGGAATAATAGCAACGCCAATTCCTTCCTTGATTCCATCTTGAATAGAAGCCCAGTCATTTCCACGTAGTCTGAGCCAGAAGACTAATAAGCAAACGGTGAATAAAACTGGAACTTCTGGCATTAAACCAAATTTAATTACTGAAATGCCTAGAATAATTAAAAGCAAAAAGTAAAATAATAATTGCTTCTAGAAAAGATACTTTCTTTTCATAAATAATCCTCCATAAAAAAGCCCTGTTGAAATTAATCAACAGGACGCATTACCGTGGTACCACCTATCTACTGCATGTTTGCAGCACTCTCATCAGGTGATAACGGCACTGATTGTGGCCGAATAAAAGATTGATCGCTGTAATTCGTAACTTATGCCTGACTGGTTCGCACTTTACCACCAGCTCTCTGACGCTTAACATAAGCACTACTGTGACGATAATTGTTGCAATTATGATAACAAGCTTAAAAAGATGTCAATGAATTTATTAATAAAAATGATTAGAATTTCGAATTATGCACTTTGAGCGGTAAAATAGATAGGTATAGAAAAAGTATAAATATAAATTGAGGGATTAAGATGACTGATATTTTAACCACCAAAGAATTAGGCAAAAACTTCAAAAATAAACATGTTTTGAATCAAATCAATATTCATGTTCCTGAAGGAAAAAAATTTACTGCATTATGGGACCAAATGGAGCTGGTAAGTCAACTCTTTTGAAAATGATTAGTGGAATTGAAAAGCCAACTGAAGGCGATATTAATTTTAAGGGTGAAAACTGGAAGCGAGAAGATTTAAAAACTATTGGTTCATTAATCGAAGAACCAGGCTTATTTGATAATTTAACTGTTGAAGATAATATCAAATTGAAATTAAAGCTGCACCATGTTGAAAATAAGGATCAAGAGCAAATCTTGAACATGCTCGGTTTTTGGCGATCATAATCAGGAAAAGGTTAAAGGCTTTTCAACAGGGATGCGCCAACGGCTTGGTATTGCGCTCGCTTTTATGGGAAACCCAGATTTAGTAGTTTTGGATGAACCAACAAATGGCCTTGATACATTTGGAATTCATGAATTACGTGAACTTTTAATGCTAGAAAAAAAAGCAAGGTAAAACAATCATTATTGCTAGTCACATGCTTTCTGAAATTCAAAAAGTAGCTGATCGCATTGCAATCTTGGGTAATGGTGAGCTGTTGCTGGAAGAGGATTATGACCAGAAGACAGATTTAGAGGACCTATTTATTTCAACTCTAGAAAAGGCAGGCATAAAGCATGACTAATATTTTAAAAGTTGAGTTTTTAAAAACAAAGCATACTGTTGTTCGCTCACTAGTTTGGCTTTTTGCCATTAATTGCCATTTTGATGATGACTGCTGTCTTCTGGGATAATCAATATTCAGTGCAATTAATGATGGGACAATGGAGTTATTTTTGGTTAAATATGTCAATTGCTCTCGTAATCGGAATTAGTACGTATTATCAAAAACAAGCTACAAAATTCAAAGAAATTTTAACTTCGCCGCAAGATCTTTTTACTTATGAAATTGGTCGCATTATTCACGGAATGTTGCAAACAATTTTAATGAGTGCAGTTTTTCTTGGTTTTGGTAATTTGTGTACGATTTATTTTTTCAAGTAGTGAAGAAATTAGATTAATAGCTGGCTCTATAGTTGGAATTTTGCTCACCTCTATTTGGCTAGTTCCATTTTATTCATGGCTGTGCCGCATTACTAACTTATATTTTGCCCTAGGAATTGGATTTTTAAGTTCAATTTTGGCAATGTTCTTAAGTCGGACAGCTTTTAGTATGTGGTGGCCGTTTGATTGGGGAATGCTTTTAAATAATATGTGGCTTAAGGGTGATTTTGCTTTCGGAACTTGGAGCTTAATTATTTGTAGCTTGATTTTAGGGTTTATTTTAAGTATCTTTAGTGCCTATTCTTTTAAAAGCAATAATATTTTTTAGTAAAATAGTAGCAAGTATCTAAAAAGGATTGAAATTATGCAAAAAAATCAAATTGTCGACTTAGAAATTACCGACCTATCTTATGAAGCAATGGGGTTGCTCACTTAGACGGTATGACTGTCTTTGTAAATAATGCTCTTCCAGGTGAAATTGTTTCAGCTAAAATTTTAAAGGTAAAGAAGAATTTTGCCTTTGCTAAAATTGAAAAAATCAAGAAAGAAAGTCCAGATAGAATTAACGTTGAACTTCGTCAATGGGTTCAAACAGGTCTAGCATCTCTTGCTCATATCAAGTATGACAAGCAGCTTGATTTTAAACGCAATCAAGTAGTGAACTTATTGCATAAGGCTGATTTAGATAAGATTAAGGTTGGTCAGACTTTACCTAGTCCAGAAGAAACTGGCTATCGTAATAAAGCGCAAGTACCAGTTCGTAAGGTTCACGGCAAGCTTGATATTGGCTTCTTTAGAAAGCATTCGCATGATTTAGTTCCGTTAACTAACTTTTTACCACTGATCCAGAGATTGACCGAGTTTTAATTAAAGTTCATGATATTTTAAGAAAGAATCATGTCCCAGCCTATGATGAAATCCACAATAAGGGTGAAGTGCGTTATCTTGATGTTCGTCGTTCAAAGGCTACTGGGGAAATCATGGTAATTTTGGTTTGTTTACACAAGGATTTTCCACAGTTAAAGAAGGTAACTAAAGAAATTAGCGAAATTGAAGGCGTTACAAGCGTAGTTTTGAACCATAATCCTAAGAAGACTAACGTGATTTTGGGCAAAAAGACTATTTGCTCTGGGGGCGAGCCTCAAATTACCGACAAAATTGGAGATGTTAGTTTTAAAATTTCACCGCAAAGTTTCTTCCAAATTAATTCATTGCAAACTCCGCGCTTTGTATGACTTGGCAATTCAAAAGGCTGATCTTAAACCAGATGATGTGGTAATTGATGCTTATTCTGGAATTGGAACAATTGGCTTGTCAGTTGCTAAGCATGTTAAGGCAGTGCAGGGGATGGAAGTTATCAAGCCAGCTGTTGATGATGCTAATGCAAATGCAAAATTAAATGGGATCATGAATGCTGAATATGTTGTTGGTAAAGCAGAAGAAGTAATGCCGCGTTGGGCTAAAGAGGGCTTAAGACTGATGTTATCTTCGTTGATCCACCAAGAAAGGGATTAACGCCAGAATTTATTGATGCAGCTGTTGAAACTGATCCTAAGAAGATTGTTTATATTTCATGTAACCCAGCTACAATGGTTAGAGATCTGCAATTATTCCGTGAGCAAGGCTATGATTTTAACGAGATTGATCCTGTGGATATGTTTCCCCAAACTCCTCATGTTGAAGCAGTGACGGTGCTTGAGAAAAAATCATAAATAAAATTTACTAGTAGAAAGTGTACTTTTCCATCAATGATCGGATTAGTACATTTTTTTTATTTATGCTGGTTGCTTGAGTAGACTGATAGATTAGGCATACAATTAAAGAAAAGTGATAAAAGGAAATTCTGCAAAAAAATATCATCATTGTACTTTGCGCGGTAAATGAAAGGAATAGTTATGCATCATAAAAAAAATTATTGTCTATATCTTTTTTGGCGCTCTGTATGTTTTCAGTGTTTTTATTTATTGTGCCTTCGGGAAGCAGGATAGATCCTGGATTAAAAAATTCACAAAAGCTGCTCAAAGATTATATGAAATCAAATCATATCAATGGAGTGATGCTTGTTAGTGGAAAAGATGGCAAGCCAATTGTCATTCAAAATAATGAAACGTCTAGCAAAAATGACATAGTGAATGCGAATCAGCTATTTCAACTGCTTCTCTTCAAAAGATTATGACAGGAACTGCGATTTATAATTTGCAACAAAAGGTCAGCTAAATTGAATACGCCTTTATCTAAATATTATCCACAAGTTTCAGGTAGCAGCGATATAACAATTCATGAACTAATGAATCATACAAGTGGATTGATTAATAATGCTCGTCCGTCTGAGCCGCTTAAAATCAAGAAGAGCAGATTGCTTATATGCTCAAATACATGCAGAATGATCATTTACACACTTGGGATTATCAAGATGTGGATTATGAATTGTTAGCAGCGATTATTAGTAAAGAAAGTGGCATAAGCTATAACGACTATATTCAAAAAAATTTTGCTAAGCAGTTAAAATTACGTCAAATTAAGGATTATTCTGAAGTTAAGCAAAATGAGGTTCCTCAACCAATGAGCAGCAATGTCGATTGGCATAAGGTAGTTGTGACTACATCATCTGATTTTGGAGCTGGAAACTTGTTTATATCACCTAATGATTATTGGAAGTTTGTGTATAACAAAGTGTTGAAAGATCCTAAGATGATTAACGAGTATGCTCAGCAAGCTAGACGTCAGGCAGTAGCTTACTATGGTGGAGTTTACTTTAAAGGGGATGTTATTCGTGCAGAAGGTAGTATCCTGGTTATAATTCTTGCTTTGTAGCTAACTACAAAACTAAGGAAATGATTATGTTGTTTTCTAATAATATTAATTACTTAACATTGAAGAAGGCTTCTGATTATCTGCTTCATCATTATATGGGTGAAGGATTTGGATTGTAGAAATGAAGTTTGAAAAGGAAAAAGTATGAAAAAGTTTGAATATCAAAATAAAAATAAGAATTTTAAAGCTTCTGCAACTATTTATAATTTTTCAGAAGTGATGGCAATTTTGAAAAAGAGTATCAAGAATTTTAAATTGTCTTGGCCAATTAAGATTAAAATTGAAAAATAAACTATTAGGAGAAAGAATGCCAGAACTAAATTTCGAATTGCAAGACACGCAATGGCCGAAAACCTATATCGATCATGATCGGCAAATAGTTCGTGCAATTGTGGTTGATGATGAACAGAATTTTTATTTTGTAAAAAGTACAAAGAGACGATGATTTCGGTAAAGGTACTTTTATTGAAACATCTGGTGGCGGAGTTGAAGCAGGTGAAGATCTAACTACAGCGCTTAAAAGAGAACTAAAAGAAGAACTGGGCGCAAATGTTGACATTCTTTGTAAAATCGGCGTGGTAAGTGACTACTATAACTTAATTCATCGGCACAACATTAATAATTATTTTCTATGTAAAATAAATTCTTTTGGTAAAAAGCACTTAACACAAGCAGAAATTGAAGATTTTCATTTATCAACTCTAAAACTAACTTATGATGAAGCAGTTGATGCGTATGAAAAGCAAACTAATGCCAAATTAGGACAATTAATTACTAATCGAGAATTACCAATTCTCAAACAAGCGGAAAAACTAATAAGCAATTATAAATAAAAATGGGATATGAACGCTGTTAAGCTCATATTCCATTTTTATTTGGTCTTAATATGTCAACATGATTGATATCCTCAATTTCAACTGCGTAACCTGAAATAATTATCTGACTATTATGATAACCATTAACAAAACCAGTAATATCTTTTCTAAATTCGTTATTATAGTTACGATTTTTAAGTTGCAGTCGAATTTTATAATGGTTGCTAAAAGCTTTCAATAATGTTCTACTTATTTCTTGCAAGTCCATTTCTGTTTCTTTTTTTTATAAGTAGTATTAGCTTTCTGATTATCTTTATTTATTTGAACAGTATGATCGCTTAAGAAAAAAACCACCCCATTTTTGCATCCCGCGGTCGTGATAGTTTTTGAAGAAATTTTGGATCTCTTTATCAAAATTTGCATTATTCATAGGCGTTACCACCATTATGACCGCCAACTAAATTACTGCGTTCAATAGCAGTTGCGCCTTTAAGGAGGCTAGAAGCTTTGACTAGCGAAGTAAAACCATGTTCTTTTCGTATTTGGTCAACAATGTGGTCTAATTTATATCTTTTACTTTGCAGATCAAAGTCTTCAAGCATATTTAATTGTTGAGTACCATCAGGTGATAAGTCAGTATAGCTAACACTAATGGTTCGAACACTTTCTCTATGCCAGTTTTCACGAAATAGGGCGATCAGTTCTTTTACTAAGTCATGGTTTACATTAGTTGGGGTAATTTTACGTTGAACGCCAAAACCACCGCGCTTAGTAGTTTCCGCCAATTGAAATAAAGAAAAGCCAATATATAGACTAACTTTGCCAGCTCGTAAATTATGGGCGCGGATACGAGCGGCAACTTGTTCACCAATTTCTCTAATAACCAGTTCTATTTCACGTTGATTGAAATAATCCCGCGTTAAAGTTTGAGAGTTACCATAGCTTTTACTTTTTGGGGTGGTATTTTTGTCTGATAATACTACGATCGACGCCCCAACTTTCTGCCAATAACTGCTCGCCAATAATCCCAAATTCTTTTTTTTAGAAGATAGGGTTTGGAGTGAGCTAAGTCATACATATTGTTAATTCCGATTTTTTCTTAAACGATTAGCAGTGCGAGTATTAATTCCCCAAACGTCTTCTAATTTTTCTATTTTCCAGATAGTATCGGGAACATCAAGATAATGCCAAAAAAAGCAAGCATTGATTTCTTGTGTTTAGCAGAATTATCCATTGCTAGTTTGGCCAAAAGAGGATTTTCACCGATCCCGCAAGTAGTGTAAAGGCCTAAAGTATCATGGATATCTTTTTGAATTCTACGGGCAACATAATAGGGATCATTACCAAAGAGCCTCCAGGAATCAGTCATGTCGATTATCCCTTCATCGATAGAATACATGTGGATATCTTCGTTAGCTGCATATTTTCTAAAAATATCTAGGACTTGGATACTGCGCTTAATATAAAGATTCATATGTGGTTCAACTAGCTTTAAATCGGGAGCTTTCCATTTAGGTGGCAACTGGCGAACACGCATGACATTATGCAAACCATATTTTTCTTAGCTAAAGGAGAAGCCGCCATAATTAAGCCAGATCCCCAGCAACTGTCTGGCTGCCTAGATACAACGGCTAAACAAGCTTCCATCGGATTAAGACCTAAACGAAGCGCCTCACAAGAGGCAAAAAAAACTTTTATTGTCAATCATAAAAATTAAGCGATGCGGTTCGTAGCGATAGTCATACATAATAATTACCTTCCAGCTGAACACTTGTTCTTGTTGATTAATATTATACGAACAATAGTTCGCAAATGCAACTTAGATTATTTTTAAATTATTTGACTTTTCAATTTTGCCAACTTTTTGGTATGATAGATATGTTCTAGAGGTTGCCTCAATGGCGGAATTGGCAGACGCGCAGCGTTCAGGTCGCTGTTCACGTAAGTGAGTGCAGGTTCGACTCCTGTTTGCGGCACATGAAAAAAAAAAGAGATATGCATTTTGGTGTATCTCTTTTATTTTGTTTCAATTTAACAGTTTTACTTTCAAACTTAAAAGGCCTCATAAAAGTAAGTTGATAAGCAGTTAGTTGTAAACCCTCTCCTTTTTGATAATTAGGATTGTACAGAGGATCACCAATAATAGGGGCGTTAAGTGCTGCTAAATGAACTCTAATTTGGTGTGTGCGTCCGTTTCTAGAGTAAGTTTTACCAGTGCCTTATTTTCACATTCTTTAACTATTTCATAATGAGTAATAGCCTTTTGACCATCGGGTCGTACCATTCTTTTTCTTTGATCATTAGGATCATGTCCAATGGGCAAAGAAATTGTTCCATTTTGTTTTAACTGATTTGATTTAGAAACCCATGCTAAGTATTCTCGGTGCAAGGTTTTATTAGTTAATTGCCGGTTTAAGATGGGAACAACAGCAGGATTTTTAGCCACTAATAATAAGCCATTTGTAAGCATATCAAGGCGGTGAACAATAAAGGGACTGTAGCCTAGATAAGTAGCACAATCATTTAATGCAGTGTCTTTTTCATTTAAATTGGGTGTTTTTTGCCCAGCGGGTTTATCAATTATTAGAATATCTGAATCTTCATATACAACTTCAGGTAAACTTCCACTAGCGGTATAAGTTTGTTGTTCACTTTCGACATGATCTAGATAAATATCAATCTTGTCACCAGCTTTTACTAAGAAATTAAGTGGTAAGTAATGTCCATTAATTAAAATCTGATTTTCAGTACGTAAAAATGACGCCATTTTCTTGGAATTAATAATTTGCGCATTAATTCGTCAACGCTTATTGGTCCTAAATTTGCAGGATATGTAAGAAAATAATGGTATGAGGTCATCTTTTTCCACCTTATCTAATTTTTAACTTTTAAAATACTATTTTTCAAATAAAGATATGCTAAAATCGTCATATTAGGTTTATTGACGAAAAGGGAGTTTTAATTTTATGCATTCCCAAAATCATGAGTTTTGGCATCGCGTACATTTAGCGATTAAAACTTCAACCACCGCTTTCAAATTTGGCGTTGGTTAATTTTAATATTGCTGTCGTGTTGTTTGTTCGTTTGTACTTATTATACCGTTAAGGTAAAAAACTTCAAACATCTCTAACATGAAGGCAGCTCTTTCTACTACAACTACTATTTATGACAATAAAAATCAAAAAGGCGGGGTCACTTTATTCGCAAAAGGTTCTTTTGTAGAATTAAGTCAGATTTCACCTTATATTCAGGATGCCGTTATTGCGACAGAAGACCGAACTTTTTATAAAAATCCTGGCTTCAGTGTTAAGGGAATGGCTAGAGCAGCCATAAGTAGTGTAATTCACCATGGTATTGTTGGTGGTGGTTCAACACTAACGCAGCAATTAGCTAAGAATGCTTTATTAACACAAAAGCAGACTTTTCTAGAAAGTTAGAAGAGCTCTTTTTTGCAATTGAAATTAATCGTGTTTACTCTAAAAAAGATATTCTAACGATGTACTTAAACAACGCTTATTTTGGTAATGGTGTTTGGGGAGTTCAAGATGCTGCAAGGCGGTATTTTGGTAAAAATGCAAGTGATGTAACTGTAGGTGAAGCAGCTACCATTGCCGGGATGCTGAGAAGTCCAAGCTATTATAATCCAATTGACCATATGGATAATGCAATTTCACGGCGCAATGTGGTTCTGGGCTTGATGGCTGATACAGGGAAGATCTCAGAAACTCAAGCTGATAATGCCAAAAGACGACATTAACTTTAGAAGATACATTTTCTCAAGAAGATGGTTATCGCTATCCTTACTTCTTTGACGCAGTTGTGGATGAAGCAATTGATCGTTATGGCTTAAAAGAAGAAGATGTAATGAACAAGGGCTTAAAGATTTACACTACTCTTTGATACAGGTTATCAGAGTGCTTTTTACAAGATAGCTTTGAAGAAAGCTGGAATTTCCCATCAAATGCAAGCGATGGAACTAAAGTTCAGGGAGCAAGCGTTGCGATGGATCCAAAGACGGGAGCCGTTCGGGCAATAGTTGGCGGAAGAGGTCAACATGTCTTTCGAGGCTATAATCGTGCCACGCAGATGAAGCGTCAGCCTGGTTCAACGATGAAGCCACTGGCTGTTTATTCACCAGCTCTTCAAAGTGGCTATCACTACGATTCGGAGCTTTCTAATAAATTACAAAAATTTGGCAAAAATGGTTATGAGCCAAAGAACGTTGATAATCAATACTCAAATAAGATCCCAATGTATGAGGCTTTAGCACAAAGTAAAAAATGTTCCAGCTGTTTGGCTATTAGACAAAATTGGTGTCAGCAAGGGTGTTCAATCTGTTGAAAACTTCGGCATTCATGTTAATAAGAGCGACCAAAACTTGGCCTTAGCTTTAGGTGGTTTGTCGACAGGAGTTTCTCCAATGCAGATGGCGAGAGCTTACAGTGCTTTTGCTAATGAAGGAAACTTACCAAATCAGTCTTACTGCATTACTAAAATTACTGATGCTAGCGGAAATGTAATTGTTCAAAAAAAAAATCCTGGCAGTCATCGAATTATTTCTACTAATACAGCTAAAGAGATGACCTCTATGCTCTTAGGTGTTTTCACTTCTGGTACTGGTAGATCAGCACAGCCAGCAAACTTTAGAGTAGCTGGTAAAACTGGATCTACAGAAGTGCCAGATAGTTATGGTTTTGGTACTAAGGATCAATGGATTGTTGGTTATACTCAGATGTTGTTTTGTCAACTTGGGTTGGTTTTGATAAGACGGATCAAAATCATTATATGGAGGGAATTTCTGAAACAGGAATTACGCACCTTTATAAGTCTGAATTAGAACGCCTGCTTCCATATACTTCGCAAACGCAATTTAAAGAAAAGAGCGCTCAACAAATTTCTCAAGATACAGGTGCAAATTCGGACTGGCTTGGTAATATTGGAAAACAAGTACAAAAAGGAATCAATGATACTGGGTCTAAGTTTAACGAATGGTATAATAATCTTAAAGGACTTTTAGGTCAGTAAAAATAAAGGAGATTTAATTATAAAAATGGTTAATATTTATGATAATGCCAACCAAATGGCAAAGGACTTACAAGAAACTGAACAATTTAAGGATTTAAAGAAATCTCTTGAAAATTTGAAGAACAAGCCAGAAAGTTTAGACTTATACCAAAGAATGGATAAGCTTCAACAACAAATCTTGGCTGCTCAAAATTCAGGTCAACCACTTTCTGACGATGTTAAGAAAGAATACCAAAAGATTAATGAAGAAGTTCGTAATAACGACGAATTAAAGGACATGATTACTAAGGAACAAGCTCTCTTCCAAATGATTAATGATGTTCAACAAGCTATGACTAAGCCAATTGGTGATTTATACGATGATTTAAAGGCAAAATAGTTAATATGAAATTTATGCATTTAGCCGATGCGCATTTAGATAGTCCTTTTCAAGGACTATTTTTTGCCATCTAATGAGTTTAATAATATTAAGCAATCAACCCAAAAGTCGTTTACTAAAGCAATAGATACAGCACTAGATCAAAAGGTAGATTTAGTTTTAATTGCGGGTGATACTTTTGATTCAGTTCATCCAAGTCCGCAAAGTCAGTTGTTCTTTAATCGTGAAGTTAAAAGACTTACTGATCAAGAAATACAAGTTGTGATGATTTTGGGAAATCACGATTATTTAAATCCAGACGAAATGATTTTGCCACAAACGTCGTATTTTAAGCTTTTTAGGTCCTGATGAACAGGTAGAAACCGCAGACTTTAAGACTAAGTCTGAGTTTCCTTATACAGTCACTGGCTTTTCTTATCAACATAACCATATTGAAGTTGACAAAATTAGCGAATTTTCAAAAGGGGCGACAATTTTACTATTGGTTTGATGCATGCTGGGGCTAAGACAACAGCAACTTATCAAAATGTCTACGCTCCATTTACAACTGCAGAAATTAAAGACCTCAATTATAATTACTTTGCCTTGGGGCATATTCATTTGCGTCAGACTTTGAGTGAGAAGCCACTAATTGTTTATAGTGGTAATTTACAAGGTAGACACATTAATGAGCAGGGAGCTAAGGGTGTTTATATCGGTACAGTAGATGAATCCACCAAAGAAATAAACCTTGATTTTGTTGAAACAGCCCCAATTATCTGGCAAATGGTGACTTTGAATTTAGATCAAGCAATTTCTCAAACAGATTTAACAAAGCAAATAATTGAAGTTTTAACTAAAAAGAATACGCAGCGAACTTTATTTGGCCTGACAATTCAAGGTGCCCAATACTTAAGTGAACAAGAGCTAGAATTAATTAATGATAGTGATTATTGGCTTCAGCTTGCTAATTCTTTAAAATTTAATTCGCGACTTGTGAAAGTTTATTTGACCAATAATGAAAAACTTCAACTTAAGACGGCTGATAAAGAAGCTTTTGATCAAGCAGAGAATGAAACTTTTGAACTAGATAAGATTTATTCTTTAGCTAATGATTTAAGCAAAAAGAGCGATTATGTTGCTGATCTGTTGAAACAGCCAGAATTTATTGACGAAGTAAAAGAATTAGCACAAGTTAAATTGGGACAAAAGTTAAAGGATATGGATGATGAAACTAACCCAAATTAAAATTATTCACTTTGGAAAATTAAATGATGTAACTTTTAATTTGAACAAAGATTTAACAATCTTTTTAGGTGCAAATGAAGCGGGTAAAAGTACGACAGTTGCTTTTGTTAAGCAGGTTTTATTTGGCTTTCACTTGAGAACTAATAAATCCCCCCTTTTTTGAGAATTATCAACCCCTAGATCATGTAAGTCCGATGGGTGGTAGTTTGACCTTTGAAGATAAAAATGATGTTTTTTGTTTTAAGTCGCTTATATGCTAAAGGCGATCCTAAAAAAGGGTGTTTTGACTGTCAATTTAAATGATGAAGTCGTACCAGAAAGCGTATTTTTGATCGAATTCAAAATATTGATGGTAGTTTTTACACTGATAGCTTTATTTTCAACCAAGATATGATGCGTGAAGTAACTGGTCTATCTCAAGCAGAGTTGATGGAACAGATTTATTTTTTAGAGCTTCGCAAAAGTCATAAATTACTCGATTTAAGGGATGAATTTTCAAATAATGCGCAAAAGCTTTTTAAAAAGAGCGGCCGTAAACCTGTAGTTAACCAGTTAATTAATCAGATTCAAAAGCAAAAAGAAGTTTTGGCTCAAACAGATAATGAATTTAAAGATTATCGTGAACTTGAAAAGAAACTAATTGTAGAAAAGAAAATTTAAAAAAGTTCAGACTGAGTTAGTTAAGCTAAATGAGCAAGAACAAAAAATTAGTCTTTTGATGCAAAAATTAACCAATTTTAAACAATATCAAGAACTAAAACGCGAATTAAAAACCGCCTCTTTTTCTAAAGAAGGTTACGAAAAAGCTCAGGCTATTCGGAGTAAAATTGCGGACTTAACTAATGATGTTGATAATTTGAATAGGCAACTACAAGAAATTGAGACAAGTAGTGAACTATCTAATAAAGAGAAGATTCAAGCTTTTGGTTGATCATAAGGCAGAAGTTCTTCATTGGGAGAGTGAAAGCAAAGACTTGCAAAGACAAATTGAAGCAGCTAAGAAAGATTTACAGTCTTATGACCAATTTCAACCAGAAGCTGTTAAATTAAGTAAGTTGTCTAGTGAAGCAAGAGGGCAAATAAAGTCTGATTATCAAGCTTTAAATAGCCAAAAACAAGAAGCTAATAATTTACCAGCGATTGTGTCATTAATCTTGTTAGTTGCGGGAATTTTAGCGCAATTGCAATCAGTAACTTATTTGTTCGCTTTTTAGGAGTGATGATTGCTTTAGGTGGCCTTGGTTTATTTGTTTGGACAAGACAAAAGAATGCTCAAGCTGGTCAAAGAGAACAAGCATTTATTGAAAAGTATGGTCTTAATCCAAATACAGTTGATTTAAATAGCTTATGGAATGAAGTAGTTCAAATTGAGTCTAAGAAGCAATTGTTAGTCCAATTAGATCAAGAGGAAAATCTTTAAATGAAAAGGTTCAAGCTTTTGTTCAAAAGTTATATCCTCTTACTCAGAAAAAATACAAACTTTTTTCTGAGATTGTGAGTCAATTAAATTCACTGCAAAAAGTACTTGATCAAAGTAATTTAGCTAAGCAGCACTTAAGTGATTTAACAATTCAATTACAAGATAAAAAGAATCAACTGGCTAAAAAACAAGATTGAGCTTTCTAAGCTGTTTGCAGCAAATAAAGTTGCTAACTTTGCTGAATTTACAGATTTGAGGAAAAAAAGCAGAAGAGCAAGAACAGTTGAAGATGAAAATCGCAGCATTGCAAAATGATCTCCAAGCTGATCTAGCTCAGTTAGAAAAGATCGCTCAAGATCCAGATGCATTGACAGAAAATAAAGCTCAATTAGAAGAACAAATTACTCATAAGCAAGATCAAATTAACAATTTACATGCTGAAAATGCTAAGCTTGAGAATCAAATGAATGTTTTAGCAAACTCAGATAAGTATTTTGCAGAAAAGCAAAAGCTAGCTGATCTTGAATCATCGTTAAATGAAAATGTTAAAGAATATCTAGCAAATCTGTTGACTAGTAACTGGATTGCACGAGGGTTAGACTTAGCTTCAAATGAGCGTTTTCCTAAGATGCTTGAAGATGCTAAAAAGTACTTTAAGTTACTAACTGGTGGTAGATATATAGACATTGAGTTAGATAAAAAGCTTAAAGTTAAGCGGGCAGATGGTAAAAAATTTGAAGTTGAATATCTCTCGAGGGGAACTAGTGAGCAATTGTATTTCGCTTTGAAATTAGCTTTCGTTGAACAAGTTGCTGATAAGATTGCGTTACCAATTTTAATTGATGATGCCTTTGTAAACTTTGATGCCCAAAGAACGAATTATATTGTTGAATTATTAAAAGAATTGGCTAAGAAGACGCAAGTTTTGATTTTACAGCACGTCAAGATTTAGTAACTAGTCTTGAGATGAAGCCAATAATGATAGAAAAGGAATAATCATGATAAAAAGGTTACTTGATTATAATGATGGCGAAGATATGGATTTGGTTTTACTATTAAAGGATTCAAGTCTTCGCACTAGTAAAATGGTAAACAATATTTAGTTTTACAATTTAGCGATTCAAGCGGCACAATTAGGGGAAACCTTTGGAATGCTAGTCAGCAAGATGCTGATACTTTTAGCCCAGGCACTATTGTTGAATTGAGCGGAAAAAGAGAAGAGTATCAAGATCGTCCGCAGATAAGAATTTATGACCTAAGAGTAGTAGGACCAAATGAAGGGTATGACTTAAATCAATTTGTTCATTCTGCTCCAATTAAGCAAAAGATCTTGAAGAAGAAATTAATAAACGTGTTTTTGAAATTTTGAATCCAACTTGGAATCGAATTGTGCGTTACTTGCTTAAAAAGTGGAACAAGCAATTCTTTTCATATCCAGCAGGTAAGTCTAACCATCATGCTGTTAGAAATGGGTTAGCATTTCATACTGTTTCAATGTTAAGGGATGCTGAAGGAATTGCTAATACTTATCCACAAATCAATCGTTCGCTCCTTTATGCTGGGTGTATTTTGCATGATATGGGAAGGTGATTGAATTATCTGGTCCTGTTGCTACTAAATACACTACTGAAGGAAATTTGATTGGTCACCTAGTTTTAATTGATGAACAAATTATGCTAGCAGCACATGAACTAAAATTGATGAACATAGTGAGGACTTAATGCTTTTTGAGACATTTAGTTTTATCACATCATGGATTGCCAGAATATGGAGCCGCTCACAGACCAGTAGTTTTAGAAGCTGAAGTTTTGCATAAGATCGATGATTTAGATGCTACAGTTTATGCAATTACTAATGCTTTGCAGCAAACTAAACCAGGAGAATTCACTGAAACAATTAAGTCACAAGATAATCGTAGATTTTACCGTCCCTAAAAAAATGATGAGGCTTTAGATCAAGCACCAAAACTAGAATAAAAAAATACCGAGATCGTAAAAATTGATCTCGGTATTTTTTAGTGGATAAAAAGTTTTATTTTGAAAGGCTATCTGATGAAACGTATTGGGAAAGAACGTTCTTTAATTCTTTGTCTTTGATAGAAACATCAGCACGTTTAAGAACAGTAGCAATTACACTTCTCATAACCCTTTGGTCTTCAGACATTGATTGATAAATTTGGTTATCAATTTGCTTCTTGTGTTCTTTTGAGAGTACCTTTAGCAGGGTGCTTAATCATCTTAATTACGTGATAGCCGTATTGAGTTTTAACTGGAGTAGTAGTAATTTCACCAGTCTTAAGCTTAAATGCAGCAGTCTTGAAGCTAGAATCTAAAAAGTGGAATCAGTTGAATCGAATGCAGGTAACTTACCGGCATCATTCTTAGTCGCAGTATCAGTAGAATACTTCTTAGCTAACTTCTTAAAGTCGCCACCATCTTTTAATTGTTTAATGATATCTTCGGCAGTACTCTTCTTTGAAACAAGAATGTGTTGCACAGTAACTTCTGGTTGATAATTCTTCCAAGCTTTCTTTTCTTGAGCTGGAGTAATCTTCTTGATGTGCTTTAAAGCAGCTTCAGTCAAAAGATTAGTCTTCAAGTTATCCTTAAAAGTTGAAGCAGTCATTCCATTTTGTTCAAGAACTGAGTCAAATTGACTACCATATTGTTTCTTGTACTTGTTGTATTCTTTATCAACTTGTTTTTGAGTAACGTCTTTGCCGTATTGACTTTCTAGGGCATCAGAAACAATCATGCTAGCAAGGGTAGATTGACCTGCTTGAGATTCTTTCATCTTGTTGTAGT
>VOFH01001190.1_pt1 | contig 42001 bp, 55 predicted proteins | sample 5384091 | NCBI WGS metagenome assembly VOFH01 (sample SAMN12384727, study PRJNA508395) | human gut metagenome | isolation source: healthy gut G | host: Homo sapiens
CGCCGGACGACCGTGCAGGATCATAAGATCGAAAAGGTCAAGGACCGTTCGATCATCGGGATGGCGTCTCCGGCCATCGATTCGAAAATGCCGGTGCACCTGAGTTTCCCGATTTACAATACGGACCGTTCGGTCGGAGCGATGCTTTCGGGACAGATCACTTCGAAATACGGCAGCGAAGCGTTGCCCGAGAATACGGTCAGCGTGACTTTCCGCGGTTCTGCCGGGCAGATTTCGGAGCGTTCCTGTGCCGGGGCGTGACGTTTCGCTTGGAGGGGAGACGCCAACGACTACCTCGGCAAAGGGCTTTCCGGCGGAAAAATCGTTTTGGTGCCGCCGAAAAACTCGACTTTCCTGCCCCACGAGAACATCATTGCCGGCAATACGCTGCTCTACGGCGCGACGGCGGGCGAAGTGTATATCAACGGGCAGGTCGGCGAGCGTTTCTGCGTCCGTAACAGCGGCGCGACGGCCGTTGTCGAAGGGGTGGGAGATCACTGTTGCGAATACATGACCGGCGGCCGCGCCGTAGTGCTCGGTACGACCGGACGAAACTTTGCGGCGGGCATGAGCGGCGGAATCGCCTACGTGTGGAACCGTCTCGGCAATTTCGACTTCTTCTGCAACATGGAGATGGTCGAATTGTCGTTGATCGAAGAGACGGCCGACAGCAAGGAATTGCATGCGCTGATCAGTTCGCACTATTACCATACGGGCAGCCCGCTCGCCAAAACGATGATCGACGACTGGAGCGAATACGTCGGCCAGTTTATCAAGGTGATGCCGATCGAATACAAAAAAGTGCTCCATGCGCAGCGCATGGCCGCGCTCGACCGCAAGATCGCCGAGATGGAAAAAGATTATTAAACCGCTGAAAAACGAACAATCATGGGAAATCCGAAAGCATTTTTGACCATAGGTCGTAAAGAGGCGGGGTACCGCCCGTTGCACGACCGGATATATGATTATGCCGAAGTCGAGCAGACGCTCAATATCGAAGACCGCCGCCTGCAGGCTTCGCGCTGCATGGACTGCGGGGTGCCGTTTTGCCACTGGGCCTGTCCGCTGGGGAACCGCCAGGGCGCGAATGGCAGGATCTGGCCTGGCGTGGTCGCTGGGAAGAGGCTTACCGTTCGCTGGCCGAGACGGACGACTTCCCTGAGTTTACCGGGCGCGTGTGTCCGGCGTTGTGCGAAAAATCCTGCGTACTGAAACTGCACGACGCACCGGTGACTATCCGGGAAAATGAAGTGTCGATCGTGGAACGTGCTTTTGCCGAAGGGTACGTTACGGCGCGCCCGCCGCGCAGGCGTACCGGAAAGCGGGTGGCGGTCGTCGGATCGGGACCTTCGGGACTGGCTTGCGCGAATAGGCTGAACCGGCGCGGGCATCGTGTAACGGTGTTCGAAAAAAATGAGTTTATCGGCGGACTGTTGCGGTTGGGGATTCCGGACTTCAAACTCGGTAAGAAAATTATCGACCGGAGATTGAAGCTGCTGGCTGAGGAGGGGATCGAGTTTAAACCTTCTGTTTGTGTGGGTAAGGATTTTAAAACTAAAGAATTACTCGAAAAGTTCGATGCCGTTTGCGTGACGATCGGCGCCGGGGTGCCGCGAGATCTTCCGGTGGAGGGGCGCGACCTGAAAGGGGTGTATTTCGCGCTGGAGCTGTTGCAACAGCAAAATCGGGTGAATGCCGGCGCACAGATTCCGCAGAACGAGCGGATTTCCGCACAGGGAAAACGGGTATTGGTGATCGGCGGCGGCGATACCGGATCGGATTGCGTCGGCACGTCCATCCGTCAAAGGCGCCGTCGGGGTTACCCAGATCGAGATCATGCCCAAGCCGCCGGTAGGCAGCAATCCGGATACTCCGTGGCCGATGTATCCGCAGGTGTTGAAAACCTCCTCGTCGCATGAGGAAGGCTGCGAACGCCGTTGGAACCTCGCAACGAACCGCTTTATCGGGAAAGACGGCGTGCTGATCGGCGTCGAGACCGAACGCGTCGAATGGGAAAAGGACGATGCGGGAAAGATGACGCTGAAACATACCGGGGAAACGGAGGTCATAGAGGCCGATATCGTATTGCTGGCGATGGGATTCGTTCATCCCGAACTCGACGGGCTGGTCGGCGATCTGGGAGTCGGGCTCGATGCGCGCAAGAACATTGCGGTCGACGATGCGAACAGAACTACGGTCGGAAAAGTTTTTGCCGCCGGGGATGCCTCTATGGGCGCATCGTTGGTTGTCCGCGCGATCGCGTCGGGGCGCAGGGCCGCCGAAAACATCGACCGATTCCTGAAAGGACAGTAATCTTGTGCAGTGTCCGCAATAAAAAACCGGCCGGGATACGGTCGGTTTTTTATTTTCGGTTGACGGGACTCCGGTCGTAGCGAAGTCTCCTGCAGTCAAAAGCGCGGCCGAAGGGTTTACTGTTGCGGAGCCAGAATGACGTTATACGTTTTTTCAGCCATACGCGGTAACGAATCCGTCTGTCCCAGGTGTTGCCGGCCGAAGCGAAATCGCAGAACCGGATCTGCCTGGGTTTATAAAAATCGCCTTCCAGGTCGGTACCCAGCACCAGCGGGGCCGTATAGACCATCCACATCTTTTCGGGTTTGTCCGCTTCCGTTACGGGCATCAGTTCCACATAGCCGTCTGCATTGGCTTGGATGACGGAGGCTTCGTCCACGAATCCGTCGTCGAACCGGGAATCCCGCGCCAGAACGATCGGCCCGCGCTCGATAGCCTGGTAACCGTTCAGTTCGACGAGCCGTCCGCGCATATCCAGATTTACGGAAATCTTGTCGCCCGGTTCCCAGCGTCTTCTGACGGTGACGTAGGTTCCGGGCCGGACGTCTCCGATCGATTCGCCGTTCACGGCGACCCGGCTGACCTTGCTCCAGGCGGGAATTCGCACGGCGACTGCGAATTCGAGGTTCCTCGGCGCGTTCACGGCGATTTCGATGTCGCCATCTTCGGATAGGCGGTCGTCTGTTCCAGCGAGATTTCGTTTTTACCCAACGAAGCTTTGGTGGTCGACGGACCGTACAGGTTGACGAACAGACTGTCGTTGCTGGAAAGGACGGCAGCGGTCGGGATCATCGCGAATGCCCGCGGACCGTTCGAATTGCAGCAGTTCACATGCATGCCGCACTGATGTTCGCCGGCCGAACGCACGCCTTCGAGCGGACTGTATTTGGCGATTTGCCCGGCGTCTTTCAGCGCTGCGAGCAGCGCGTTGTACGTCGTTTTTTCGATTTGGTCGGCATAAAGCGGATTTTTGGTCAAATCGAGCAGGTTTTGGCAGAGCCTTCATCCATGTCATCGTAACGCAGGTTTCCATCGTATGGTAAGCTGGGTCGGTCTGCAGCCGTTTCCCGTGATAGAAACATTCGAATGCGCTGCCCGAGCCGGCGATATTGATCTCCTCGTCGATGATGTTCCGCACGGTCGCCTCGACGGCCTTCAGGTAGTCGGGATTTTTCGTGATTTTGTACAGTTCGAGCAGACCGTCGTAACAAGACATCATTTCATAGGCTTTTTGCCCGTTGTCCCACGAACACCAGGTTTCCCAACCGCTTTTGAACGGGAAGCGCTCCGCCACCGGAACACCTGCCAGCGCTTTGCCGATCAACTGCGGACCTTTGTCGGTTTCCCAACGGCCGACGATGTATTTGGCGAAGTCGAGGTACTTGCCGTTCCCCGTACGGTTGTATAGATAGACGATCGGTTCGAGGATCGAGCTGGGCGGCAGTCCCCGGTAGATGCCGGCCATCTCGATCTCTTTTTCGCCGGAATCACGGTCATCAGGCGGTCGGCCAGCTTGCAGGCTCCTTCGATCGCTTTTTTGTCTCCGGTCAGGTCGTAATAGGCAAGCAGACCGAGCAACGTGTATTTTCTGCCCCCATACGTCCCAGTTGGTCAGTTGCGCTTCCGGCGCGTAATTGCCGATGTATCCGTCCTCGGACTGGGTCGAGAGCAGACCGCTCACGCCGTTGCCGATCTTCTGCAACAACTGCGGGTCGCGGTTGTATCGGTAGAAGCTCCGATGGCGCCGAGCGTCCATTTGCCCCCAGAATTCGGATTGCCAGCGGTTAGTCTCGTTCCGTTGCCGGAACGGGGCGACCAGTAGTTTTCGTCCTCGCTCATCACGCGGACGCGGATGCAGGCGTCGATGCGTCCGCCGAGGTAGCCGTCGACGTGGGTCTGAACGGTCGGCTCCGGCGCTCTTTTGAAAGTCGCGGAGGGCTTGCGCGCCGCAGCGGTTTCCCCGACGATCAGCAGGGATAATAGCGCGGCGGATATCACTTTACGTTTCATATCGTTAAGTTTTGGGTTTGAATTGATTTGATAAAGGTATGAAAAAAAAACGATACCGGACGGTGCCGGTATCGTTTTCGGGTATATGCGCGGCGTTTCGTACCGGATTTATCGAAGGTGCGGGTTGAGATTTCCCCATTCGGATACCGGCGGCAGAATACCCATGCCAATCACCTCGTCGCGCAGCTTGACCAAGTGCAGATAGCTGGCGTGCAGCGATTCGGTCTCCCCGGCTGTGCCGTGCGGGACTTTATAGCGCACGCCGTCGCGGTCGATCGTGGTCTCCATCGCCATCATGACCGGCCCCTGATCGCCGTCCGGGACGTAGACGCCGGCCGGCCAACGGAACGGAGTTCCGCCCATGGCAGCGCGGATCATTTCGATCGACAGGTAGGCGGGACTTTGGAACGAAGAACGTCCGCGCAGTTCGATGATACGCTTGCCGCCCTGAATCACGTGCTGCCGCAGGGCGGCCCATTGTTCGTCGGTCAGCGCCGCCGTGCCGATCAGTTCGGTCAGCGGTTTGCCGTCCACTTTCGCGGTGGAAGCGAATACGGCCATCTGTTCGCCGTGTCCTCCGTAAGTGCGCGAACCGGTTACCCGGTCTTGCGCGATGCCGAAATGCTGCGCCAGCGCGATTTGCAGCCGCGTGCTGTCCAGTGCGGCCAGCGTGCTGACCTGCGAAGGCTTCAAGCCGGAGTAGAGCAGCGTAATCAGTCCGGTAATGTCGGCCGGATTAAACACCACGACCACATGCTTCACGTCGGGACAATAGTTGCGGAGGTCTTTGCCGAACTGCGCGGCGATCTCGGCGTTGCCTTTCAGCAGGTCTTCGCGCGTCATGCCCGCTTTGCGGGCGGCCCCGCCCGAAGAAACGACGTATCCCGCTCCGTCGAGCGCTTTGCGGATATCGCTGGTATAGGTTAGGTTGACGCCCTCGAATCCGCAGTGGTACATCTCTTCGGCGACTCCTTCCAATGCCGGGGCATAGGGGTCGTAGGCGCAGATGTTCGGGGTCAGTCCCATCATGATCGCGGTTTGCACCATGTTCGAGCCGATCATCCCGGCCGCTCCGACGATGGTCAGTTTTTCGTTTGTCAGAAATTTCATATCGATTCGGTTTTAGAGTTTCATAACATAAAAGTAGTTTTTTCAGCGGATCAATAGTCATGCAAAATTCTTATTTCCGATAACGAATCGGAATGATTATTATGTAAGTATTTGCATTTTTAAAGTGTTGTATGACGAAAAAAGTTGCCGAACCATGTCGGCAACTTCGCTTATTATCTAACCGGAACGGTCGTTTTGCCTGCGGAGGGATTACAGGAAGGCTTTCACGTCGGTTACGATCTCGCCGTCGAACAGGTCGATCGTGCGCGATGCGTAGGAGGAGTCGTGCTGCGAGTGGGTTACCATTACGACGGTCGTGCCCTCCTTGTTCAGTTCGGTCAGCAGATCCATGACCTCTTTGCCGTTCTTCGAGTCGAGGTTGCCGGTGGGCTCATCGGCGAGGATCAGCTTCGGGTTCGAAACGACGGCGCGGGCGATGGCGACGCGCTGCTGCTGACCTCCGGAAAGCTGTTGGGGAAAGTGGCGGGCGCGGTGGCTGATATTCATCCGGTCGAGGATCTCGTTGACCATTTTTTTGCGCTGGGCGGCTTTGACGCGCAGGTAGATCAAAGGCAGCTCGACGTTCTCGTAGACGTTCAGTTCGTCGATCAGGTTGAAACTTTGGAAAACGAAACCGATTTTGCCTTTGCGGTACAGCGTGCGATCTTTTTCCTTCAGGGTTCCGACTTCCTTTCCGAGCAGGTAGTATTTGCCCGACGTAGGGTTGTCCAGCAGCCCGAGGATGTTCAACAGCGTCGATTTGCCGCAACCGGACGGCCCCATGACCGCAATGAATTCGCCTTCGGTGACTTCGAACGAAACCTTGTTCAGAGCGATGGTTTCGATCTCTTCCGTACGGAAGCTCTTGCTCAGTTCTTCAACTTTCAACATAGCAGTAATTTTTAAAAAGAATGAATGATTATGAATGTTCGGAAAATAATTAATGTTTTTTCAACGACCGGACGGGATTGTCCGTGGCGGCCCGGTACGTCTGGATCAGTACGGTGGCGACGGTGGTTCCCAGCACGATCGCCAGCGCCGCGAAATAAATCCAGATTTCGACCGGAGCTTTGTAGGCGAAGTTTTCGAGCCACCGGTCGACGATGCAGTAAGCTATCGGTACGGCGACAACGAAACACGCCAGTACGATGCGCACGTAAAATTTTGTTGAACATCCGGAGGATCTCGCCGACAGTCGCGCCGTGGATCTTCCGAATCCCGATCTCTTTGCGACGGTACTGGGTTTCGAACAGCACGAGGCCGAATACCCCTACGATCGAGATCAAGATCGACAGCAGGCTGAACAAGGTGAGTAAATTCGACAGTTTTTGTTCTTTGTAGTATTGATTTCCGATCTCTTCGTCCATGAATCTAATGTCGAGCTGGCTGTCCGGAACCAGCTCTTTGACGGATTTCCTGATGAAATCCGCGACGGCGGGAATATCCGTTCCGTTGGTCTTGACGAACAGATAGCGCAGCGGAGTCCACGCGCCCCATTCGGTTGTCCCGAACGCGACGAATGCGAACGGATTGATGCCGTATTGCAGCGGTTGAAAATTGAAATCTCTGGCGATGCCTACGATATTTGTTCCGTCCTCCATCTTTTCGCCGACTGTGATGCTGTCTTTCCGCTGAGACGTTTCGTTGAATATTTGAGATATTTCCGGTTTTAAATCATCGTTTTCGTTGAAATCGCGTCCGTCCGTAATCCGGATTCCCATGAAACGTAAAAAATTCGAAGCTACCGGATAGGCGTCATAAGTAATGCCTTTTCCTTTGTAACTACGTCCCCAGCGCATCCGTCCTTTTTGCGACAAACGGGTCCGGCGGCGAAAGGCACGTCCGTGATGGCGGGATTGCTCGTCGCCTTGTCGGCCAGGGTTTTTCTTTTGTCGGCTATTTCACGGGGCACCCATGTGGTCAGGATATTTTCACGTTGGAACCCCATATCGGATTTTTGCATGTAACGGTTTTGTCCGTGTATCGACAGCGTGACGATGATCAATGTGATCGATATCGCGTACTGTACCGATATCAGTACCGTGCGCAAACGGCGTCCTTTCGGGGTAAGCCCGAAAACGCCTTTCACTACGAGCGCCGGAGCGAACGAGGTGCTGTAAAAAAGCCGGGTATATTCCGGACAGGATTCCGGTCGCGACGGCGATAAGCGCCGTGCCCCACAGAATCGGCATATCGGCTCCGACGTCGCACGGGGCGCTGATGTCGGATGCCAGCGGCGTTCCGGAGAATGCATGAACGATCAGCAGCGCAACGAAAACGAGACGACCGCGAGTCCCGCCGATTCCGCAATCATGTTCCGTCGGATGGCGGCGTTCGATCCGCCCAGCACTTTCTGGACGTTGATGCTGCGGATACGGGTCGGAATAAGCGAAGTGGAGAAATTGACGAAGTTGATCATAGCGATCAGGATAATCAGAACGCCGATACTCATCAGGAGTAGACAGTCGCGCGGTTGCCCGTATCCGTCGGACTAGCTGACGCTTTGTGTAAAATGGGTTTCGGTGATCGGAGTGAGCCGGAAAAGTTGTCCGGAACCGAATTTCCCGTACCGACGAACTCCTGATACTTTTTGTTCATGGCCTGCATGACTTGCTCGGCATTTTCCCTTGCGTTCAGCCGGATGTAATAGACGTAATTCCAGTTGTTGCCGTTGCCGGCATTTTCCTGGCCGATAAACCGGACGATGCTGTTGGATCTTATCGTCGCGTTTTGCGGAAAGTTTTTATAAACTCCGACGATCTCTACCGGGTGCTCCGTGTCCTTGTCGAAAATAAGGCTGCGTCCGACCGGGTTTTGGTCGCCGTAAATCGCTGTGGCGACCTGTTCCGAGATCAATACCGTCCCGGATTCCGAAAAACGCTGCGGACTGCCGTGAACGAATTCGAATTCCAATATATCCAGCGCGTCGGGTTCGGCGGTATAAAAGTGGAAAGGGCCCTGACGGGAGTCTTTCCCGAGACTCTGGTCGTAGATGTCGAGCTCGTTGATAACTTTGGATCAGTCCCTTGTTTTTTCGATTTCGGGTTCTGCTGCGAACACCTTTTCCGCCACCAGGCGGGAGGTGTTGGCGCTATACTTTCCGTTTTCGGTCATTGCCTGATTTTCGACCCGGAATATCCGATCCGCATTTTGTAATGCCGGTCGAACGACAGATCGTATTTTACCTGCGTCATGATAATCATGAACGAGGCGAATGCGATACTCAACCCAATGACGTTGAGCAGCGAAGCGATTTTGTACTTTTTCAGTACGTGGAAGAAATTTTTCAAAGGTGTCATGATTGGCAAGCGTTTGTAGTTTGGTTATTCGGTTTTAATCGATTTTATAGGATTGTCCGTCGCTGTTTTGTAGCAGCGAAGCGTGATGATCGCGACGACGACGCTTAGTACGACGACCAGCGCGGCGAGGAAGATCCAACTATGGATCGGCGTTCGATAAGCGAAATTTTCGAGCCATCGTTTTACTCCGTAATAAGCGACCGGTGTCGCGACAACGAAGCAGGCCAGTACGATCCGGACATAAGTGCCGTTAAATATTCGGAGGATTTCGCCGACGGTCGCGCCGTGGATTTTCCGGATGCCGATCTCCTTACGCCGGTACTGTGTTTCGAACAGCACGAGACCGAATACGCCGACGACCGAGATCAGCATCGACAGTAGGCTGAACAGCAAAATCAGGGTCGAGAGGTTCCGTTCTTTTCTGATACAGTTGTCCGATTGAATCGTCCAGAAATACGAGATTTTCTTCCGCATCCGGATCGAATTCTTGTATGGTTTCCCGGATAAACTTCAAGGTGGCGGAAAGATTCGCCGGGTTGACTTTAACGTACAGGGTGCCTGTCTGCCAGCTCTTCGCAATCGGATGGTCGCCGAATACGGCGAAAGCGATCGGTTCGATACCGTATTGCAGCGGCTTGAAGTTGAAATCCCGGGCGATGCCTGCTATGTCCCACTCTCCGAATCGTTCTCCGACTGTCAGTCCGTACTGGCGTTGGGCCGTTTGGTTGAATATGACGGTAAAGTTGATTTCCGGTTGTCGTCCGCAATAAAGTCGCGTCCTTCCGTAATTCCGATTCCCATGAACGACAGGAAGTTCGGCGCTACCGGAAAATATTCGGGGCAATCAGTTCCCCTTTATACGTTTGACCCCAGCGGGATTTGTTGAGATCCACGATTTTTCCGCTGGAGAACGTAACGTCGACGATTGCCGGATTGCTTTTCAAGCTTGTCGGCGAACGCATCCTTTGCGAGGCTATCCTGCTTCCGATCCACTGCTGGATCAAGATGTTGTCGCGCTCGAATCCCATATTGAACCGTTGCATGTAGCGGTTTTGAACGTGGATCGAAATGGAGAAAACAATCAGGACGATCGAAATGACGAATTGGAACGCGATGAGCAGCGTCCGCACGCGCTTCCCTTTCGGCGAAAGAGCAAAAGAGCCTTTGATCGCCAGGATTGGGGGCCGCGAAGTCGCGTAAAATGCAGGATAAATGCCCGACAGCAGACCGGTAACGATGGCGACGACGGCCGTTATCGCCAAGATTTGCAGATCGGATCCGATTATTGTGCAACTCTCGATGAACGAGGCGTATGCGGAGCCAGCGAAGAGCCTTTTTACGACGATCAGCGACAGAAGCAGCGAAAGGAGGGCGATCCCCATGACTTCCCCGATCAGGTTGCAGCGGATGGCTCCGTTGGTATTGCCAAACACTTTCTGTGTATTGATGCTGCGCAGGCGAACCGGCATGAGCGCGATGGAAAAATTAACGAAATTGACGATGGCGATCCCGATGATCAGCACGGCGATGGCCAGTAACGACCAGACCGTTGTGCGACTACTTTTAGGAGTAGGATCGAACCGGACGTTTTTCAAATAATGGATTTCGGAGATCGGGCTCAGTCGGAAAACGGTCGAATCTTCTTTAATCTGTTTGAAGATATCGGAATGTTTGTTGACGTTCCACAGTTCCGCTTCGACTTTTCCCCTGTTTTGCGGAGCATTCAGCCGGATATAATAGACGTAGCTTTCGTTGTTGGCGTTAATATCCGCATCCCCGATAAAACGGACGATGCTGCCGGTTTCCACCGATCCGTTTTTCGGGAAATCTTTGTAGACTCCGATGATCTCCTGCGGGGCTTCGGTATCCAGCGCGAGGATCAGACTGCGCCCTACGGATCTTCCGTTCCGTAGAGGGCGGTGGCGACCGTTTCGAGATCAATACCGTGTTCGGTTCGCGAAAACGTTGCGCATTTCCCCGGACGTATTCGAATTCCAGTACGTCCAGCGCGCCGGGCTCGGCGGAATAGATGCGGAAAGGACCTTGCTGCGCGTTTTTTCCGGCATTTTTATCATAAACGGCAAGCTCCGGGCCGCCGGTGAACAAGCCTTGTCGTTCCACTTCGGGAATCGAACCCAACGGTTTTGCCATCGGCCGGCTTACCACCGCGTTGTGGACATTGCCGTCGAAAGAACGGGTTTCGAGCCTGAAAATCCGGTCTTTGTTTTTGTAATGCCGGTCGAACGAAAAGTCGTACTTCACCTGTGTCGTAATGATCGTGAACGAGGCGAAAGCTACCGACAGTCCGATGATGTTGAGTATGGCGGCGACTTTGTACTTTTTAAATGGCAAAATCAGGTTTTTCAGCGTATGCATAGCTTATTCGTTTTTCGTTATTCGGTTCGGATCGATTTTATAGGATTGTCCGTCGCGGTTTTGTAGCAGCGCAGCGTGATGACGGCGACGACGATAATCAGCACGATAGCCGGCGCCATGAGGAAGATCCAACTAGGGATCGGCGTTTTATAGGTGAAGCTTTCGAGCCATCGTTTTACGACGATATAGGCCGCAGGCGCCGCGACCGCAAAGCATATCAATACGATGCGGATGTAGGTTTTGTTAAACATCCGAAGAATTTCGCCGGTTTGGGAACCGTACACTTTGCGTAGAGCGATCTCCTTGCGCCGGCTGGAGGTTTCGAAATGGATGACTCCGAAAACCCCGGTGATCGCAAGCGATACCGACACCAGGCTGAACAGGAAAATCATTTCCGAAAGGTTTCGTTCCTTCTGATATAGGTTGCCCAGTTGTTCTTCCATGAATTTTACGTCGGGAACCTGCCTCTGCGGACTGAGTGTCCGGTAGGCTTCCCTGATGAAAGCGATAGCCGGTCCGGGATCGGGATTGTTTATTTTGACGTACATGCAGTACAACGGCGACGAACGATCGTATACGATCAGAGCTATCGGTTCGATGGAGTAATGCAACGGTTTATCGTGGTAATCTTCGACGATGCCGACGATTTCTCCGGAATGTTCCAGCCAGTCGGGGACGGTTATGTCATAAAGTTTTTTTGCCGTTCGGTTGAAAATAAGGGCGGGAGCGTCCCTCTGCTGGTCGGTCTCCGTGAAATCCCGTCCTTCGACCAGGTGCATTCCCATGAAAGAACAAAAATTCGGCGCAACCCCATGAGTCGGAAACCGATTTCATCGTTTTTATAAAGGCGGTTGCAAAACGTTCCGCCTTTGCTGACGATAAAAGTGCGGCTGAGGGTTACGTCGGCGATGTCCGGATTGCTTTTTCCAGCTTATGGATCAACGGGTCGGCCGATCTGCCCGCTAACGGGCCCAGATCGAACGTTACGATATTTTCGTGCGGCAACCCGATGTCGAATTGTCGAATATAGCGGTTTTGAATATGAACCGCCAGCGCAACGATAATTATTATCATCGAGATGGAGAACTGAACCGCAATAAGGACGACGCGTAGTTTTTACCCGGCCGGGAGACGGAGAACGTCCCCTTCAGCGCCAGGGCGGGTTGCAAGGATGTAATGTAAAAAGCGGGATAGATTCCTGCGATAAAACCGGTCAGCAGTGCGATTCCCGCAGAAATCGGGATCAGGCCGGGATAGTCGCCGGGCGAGATTCCTCCGGTAATCAGCGAAGATAGGTTCGTTTCTTCCAGTGCGTGAACGGTGAGTACGGCCAGCAGGAACGAGACTGCCGTCAGGCAGACCGCTTCGGCGATCAGATTGATCCGCAACTGCCGGGAGCGGCATCCGAATACTTTTTGCGTATTGATACTGCGCATGCGCGCCGGAGCCTGTGCGATCGTGAAATTAACGAAGTTGATAACCGCGATCAGCAGGATCAGCAGGGCAACCGTCAGCAGCGAATAGGTGGTGTTGCGGTTTCCCCCTTCCTGGGAGATCGTTTCGTTGAAGAAATAGAGGTCGTTCAATCCGACGAGCCGTAGCCGTTGGCTTCTTGTCGAGTCTTCGTCATACGTTTTCGCATAATTCCATACGAGGGGCAGCAGATCCTGTTCGATTCGGCGGATGTCGGCATTCTGCTTTACCCGGACGAAATAAGGGGTCGAACAGTTGTTGAAATCTTGGAGCAGCCGCTCCTTCAGGTCGGTATAAACATCGTTTTTCAACGAGGCGTTTTTCGGAAAATCACGGTATACGGCGACGATCGTAAATTGGGCGGCCTCCCGGTATCCTTCCGACTTGGCAATGGTTTGCCCGACCGGGTTTTCGCTGCCGAAAAAGCCTTTTACGGCCAGCGAATGGGGAATAATCGCCGCGTTGGGTTCGGAAAAGGCGTTTAGGTCGCCGGAAAGCGTTTCGAATCCGAAGACATCCAACCAGGATCGCGAAACGAGCGAAAAACCGGCGGCGATAGCCGACTCCGGCCCTCGTTCGGGCCGAAAGAACGGAACGTTGGGATCTCCGTGTTGATACGATAGGCATCCGCCCGTTTCGATTCCGGCTGATGACCGGAGCAGTTTTTCGGCCAGCGGCCGGGGCAGCACGGTGCCCAGATCGCCGGATTGCGGTACTTGAAAACAGAGCCCGTATATCCGGTTGGCATTCGGGTAGCATCGGTCGTATCCGAGTTCATACCATACCTGCATCATGATGAGCATGAACGAAGCGAACGCAACGGTAAGTCCGGCTATGTTCAGCAGGGCGGCTGTTTTGTTCCGGGCGAACAGGTTGACTAAGTTTCGTAACAAGATTTTCATGACTTTGTATCGTTTTGTGATAATTATTCTTTCCGGATCGAGTCGGCCGGGTTTTCACGGGCGGTACGGTAGCACAATAGCGAAATGGTCGCGACGGTAATCGACAGCACGAGCGATAGGGCCGTGCCGAATATCCACGGATCGATCGGAGTCCGGTAAGCGAACCGTTCCAGCCACTTGTCGCCCGCGTACCACGTTATCGGCGTCGCGACGGCGAAACAGATCAGAATTATCCGTATGTATCCGGCATTGAACATGCGCAGGATTTCTCCTGAGGTGGCGCCGTGTACTTTCCGCAGCCCGATCTCTTTGCGGCGGTACTGCATGTCGAACAGCACGAGGCCGAAGACTCCGACGACCGATATGAGGATCGACAGCAGGCTGAACAGGGCGATCTGTTTCGAAAAAAGGGCTTCTTTCCGATACAGGTTGCCGATCGCTTGATCCATGAAAACGATGTCCTGAGCCCGGTTTCGGATGTCGAATTTACCGCCCGTTTCCCGGATGTGCCCGATGACGGCCGCCAGATCGCCTCCGTTGACTTTCACGTAAACGACGTTCAGCGGAATGCAGTCATTGATTCCGAACAGGCAAAAAGGCGGCCGGTTCGATCGCGTATTGCAACGGCTGGTAGTTGAAGTCCCGGACAATCCCTGCGATGTCGTCCCGGGCGGTGAAACCGTGGATCGTGCTGTTCGGTTCTATGCCGTATTTTTCTTTCGGCCGTTTGATTGAAAATGAACGTATTGTTTTCTTTCAGACGGTCGGTTTCCCGGAAGTCGCGCCCTTCGGCAATCTCCATTCCCATGAACGACAAGAAATTGACGCTACGCAATAGACGCAGAATTTGCTTGTTCGATTTTTGTAAACGGCCGAAAGCCGCATCGGAGGGGTGCGGTCGACGAGTTGGCCGAACGAGAAGGTGACGTCAGCGATGGCGGGATGGCTTTTCAGCATGCCGGCGTATGCGTCCGGTTGTTCGCTCGTTTTCGACGATACGGTCGTTATCAGGATGTTTTGTTGCCGGAAGCCGAGATCGTGGCTTTTCAGAAACCTGTCTTGCCGGTGAATGAGCAGGGCCGCTGCGATAAAGCCGATAGTGACCATGAACTGTGTTGCAATCAGCACGGTGCGCAGCCGTTTCCCGGTACGGGTATTTCCGAAATTTCCCTGGATCGCGAGGGCCGGATTGAACGAGGTGCTGTAAAAAGCCGGGTAAAGTCCCGAAAGTATCCCGGTTGTCGAAGCGGCGGCCAGCGAGATCCAGATCGCAGCCGGATTCTCGCTCGGCGAAGCGATTCCGTTCAGCAGATTCGCCGACAGCGGAGACAGCCATTGTACGATGCACAGCGCCAGTAAAAATGCAACCAGCGTTGTCCCGACAGTTTCGGCGATCAGATTGCGCCGTAATACGGAAGTTTTGCATCCGAAAATCTTACGAGCGTTCAGGCTTCGTACGCGGGTCGGTATCAGTGCGATCGCGAAATTGACCGAATTGATGGCGGCGATCCCGAGAATCAGAATGGCGGCGGCGATCAGCGACAAGGTGGTCGCGCGACTGCCTTTTCGTGGGAGTCGCTGATGCAGTCCGTCGCATAATATACGTCGTGCAGGTTATGGAGCCGGATACGTTTCGTCGAATCGCCGTCGGTCTCCCGGATTTTCCGGGTCAGATCGGCCTCTATTTTCGCTTTGTGTCCGGCATCGTTCGCCACGATATAATACATGATGTCGGAGATGGTAGTTTCGAGCGGACGAACCGTGTAGACATCGTTTTTTACGGATGAATTCTTCGGAAAATCCCGGTAAACGGCGACGATTTGTAGCGGTTTTTCGTAATTTTCCGGAATCAGCGTTTGCCGACGGCGTCGCCGTCCGGAAAGGCCGTTTTTGCAAAACTTTCCGGAACGACGGCTGTGCCCGGTTCGGAAAGCCTGTCCGGATCTCCCCGACATACCGGAAACCGAATACCTCCGGCCAGTTTTCCGTGACCTGTATGCACCGGATCGGAAACCGTGTCTCCGACTCGTCGAAAACATTGTTTGAAAACCATCTCAGTCCGCCTTCCCCTGCGATGTCCGGAACGGATGCGGTCATTTGTTCGACGGTCGAAAAGTCGTTGCCGATCCAGGGTGAAAAAGACGGTGGCGTTGTCCGCTGCCGAACTGCGTTCGATCCGGAAAATCCGGTCGGCGTTTTCGTACTGCCGGTCATAGCCCAGGTCGTAGTCGACCTGCATGACGATTAGCATGAACGAGGCGAGCGCGACGGTCAGTCCTGCGAGGTTCAGCAGGGCGGCCGCTTTGTGATGCCGTAGCAGGTAGAGAAAGTTTTAAAAAAAATCATCGGGTGATCTATTGTGAAAGGTTACTCTTTTTTTGATCGAATTGACCGGGTTTTCGTTGGCCGTTTTGCGGATTTTCAGGACGGTGATTGCACAGATCAGCCCGGCGACGGCTATCCCGCAAACGATGTAGATCCACAAACTCAGCGGTACTTTAACGGCGAAGCGTTCCAGCCAGTGTCTGCCTTGCAGGAAGGACAGGCCGAGCCCGCTACGATGCCGGCGCATACGGTGTATTTCAGATCGGATGCTATCAGCCGGACGATGCTGCCCGGAGTCGCTCCGTTCACTTTGCGGATGGCGATCTCCTTGCTGCGGCGGCGGATTTCGTCGTTGATGAAGCCGAGCAGCCCGATCAGGCTTATTGCCAGCGTAATAAATACGCCGACGAATATCATGTTGCGCAACATTCTTTCGTTGTAATAGGCATTGAGCGTCAGGTCGTCGTAAGCCCAGATCCGGATATCCTGTTCCGGCGCCAGGGTTTTCAGCTTTGCGGTCAATGACGCGATATTTTCCGGCGTGATCGCATCGACGCGGATCTGAATGTCTTCTATGCCGTTCTGGTCGTTCATACAGAACAGGGCCAGCGGTTCGATGCCGGCGCGCAGTGTCGACGTCCGGAAATCCTGACCACGCCGATGACGGTGCAAGGGGTCGGGCTGCCGAAGAAAAAACTGTTCCCGACCGGATTGCCCTGCCAGCCCATTTTTTCGCACGAACTCTTCGTTGACGATCACCTGTCCCTCGGTGGGCATATTTTTCAAAGTTTTCGCCTTGCTTCAGTTGGATACCCATCGTGGGTATGTAGTCCGGTGAAATCACGTCAAGACGCGTGACGAAGAGATTGTTTTTCTGATCGTCCTGAACAGGGTTTCCGGAATACCCTCCTTCGAGCGGGTGGCATCCCGCCCGATTCCGGTCACGAAAGGCAGCGACAACAATTCCTGCCTGGCGGTTTCGTACTGTTGGATGTTTCTGCCCGCCAGAGCCTCGGTATGAAGCATGTTTTTCGTATTGTATCCCGGATTTTCCCGCAGCATCAGGTCGTATTGCCTGGCCACCGTGACCAGCAGCGAAATCAGCAGTGTTACCGCAGTAAACTGGATCAGCAGTAATGCCTGCTTCCACAACCGGTTGCTCGGCGAATAGCGCCGGTAGGCGGTCGTGACGGGAATTCTTCGAGCAGATTCGCCGGTACCAGCCCTGCCAGCAGGAATACTCCGGCGACTATTGGGATGATATACCTGAGATTATATCCGGAGAAAAGCATTTTCGGAGTCGTCCGACCATTTTCTGGATGGTGTCCCGCAAACCGAACAGCAAAGCGATGACGAACAGGAATGAAATCAGGATCAATAGGGACGTTTCGCTCATCATGATGCTGAAGATGTCCGATTTGCGGGCTCCGTTACATTTGTGCATCGCCATGGTCCGGCCTCGTTCCGGGAGGGAAGAAAAGTTCGACAGGACGTAATTCAGCGCCGATACGAACAGGATCGCAACAGCGAGCAGGATCAGCAGTTGCGTTGCGTTTTTAACGTCGGGTTGTTGCGCGTAAATGTCGGTCATCGGATTGAAAAAATATTCGATCTTGAACCCTTGCGCGGCATCGCCGGCATAATCGTAATACTTTTGCAGTACGTCCATGATCCGCGGTTCTATCGAATCGGGAACGGCTTGGGAACGAGCCTTACGTACCCCTGTATAAATGTCTCCGCCGCCCCATCCCGAATTCCGGCGCATTTTTTTACGTTGTCGAACGAAACGATTCCTTCACATCTTACATCCGTATTATCCGGCAGATCCTCGAATATCCCGGCTACCCGGTAATGGGTTCCGGTCGCTTCCTCCAGCATTTGTCCGATCGGGTCGGCTTCGCCGAAGATCCGTCGCGCCGTTTTTCGGGAAAGGAACAGGTTGTCCGGATCCTGAAGAGCCTGCTCCGGATCGCCGGACAGGACTTCGATACTGAACAAGTCGAAAAACGCCGTGTCTGTACAGGCTATGTTTATCTCGAAAGGATGTTCGCCGTGTGTCAGCAAAGGGAAATGCCGGCAGATGACCGTAGCGGTTTCGATTTCCGGGAATTCGTCTTTCAGGGCCGGGGCGACGGGCGCCGATATGTATCCGGCCCTGATCTCCCGGTCGGGCAGGGTTACGCGTTCGTCCACACGGTAGATCCGTTCTGCGTCGGGGAACGATTTGTTGTAGGATTCCACATAGACGATTTTTGCCAGGAACACCCATCCGAGAAACAACCCCATTGTGATGGATATCGCCTGATTACATTGTTTCCACGCAGTTTGAGCAGGTATTTGAAGGCATAGGAGAGCGTTTTCATAATTGTTCGGGGTTTCGATGTTTTTCGGACTATTCTTTTTAATGGATTTTACCGGGTTTTTCGCAGGCTGTCCGCCGTGTTTTTAGGATGACCGTTACGGCGATGATCGCGCAACGGTCAAGCCGCATCCGGCGAACAGTCCGATGTTCAACGGCGTCTTTGTCGCGAATCGAAGCAACCAGTTGCTCCCTGATCAAATACGCTCCCGCGAATCCGGCGACCAGCGCCGCCAATGTGATCCATTGCAGGTCGCGGGCGATCAGCCGGACGATGCTGCTCGCGGTCGCCCGTTGACTTTGCGGATGGCGATTTCCTGCTGCGGCGCTGGATTTCAGTGTTCGTATAACCGACCAGGCCGATCAACGAGATCAGCAGCGTGACGATCACGCCGACGAATACCGTGTTGCGAAAGTGCAACTCGTTTTCGTATTGCGCCCGGATGACTTCCCGGTAGATATCGACGGTAATATCCGTCGAGGGGAACAGATTCGTCAGGAGCTTGCGAATTTCGGAGAGTTTTTCCGGGGTAATCCCGTCGAGTTTTGCGATCAGGATCGGGCTCCCGTCGCCGGCATCAGCACGGAAGGGTGTATGACGGAGTTCGGTTCCCCGGATCAGCGGCCGGTTGTAGAAGTTTTCGACCACCCGACGATCGTGCGCGGAGTTTGGAACAAGAGTACCGTTTTCCCGATCGGGCTGTCGGTCCATTGCATTTTTTCGACCAACTCTTTCGTTGACAATGATTTCATTGCCGGCCGGGTCGGCGCCGAAATTACGGCCCGATGCCACCCGGATCTCCATTGCCGGGATAAAGTCGGAGTCGACGCCGTAGGCGAAAATATGCACGCCCCTGCCGGTGGCCTCTTCCGAGATGTTGTCTCCCGAACATTCATATCCGGGCAGACCCGACGCGAAACACACAACCTGCACGGCCGGGAGCTTCCCGAGCCTGGTGTTTCAGCATGTCGGCCTGTGCCGGGTCGAGTCCCGGAAACCGGACAAAGACGAGATTCTCGTAACGGAACCCCGGATCTTTATGAAGCACCAGGCGGTATTGCCTGACGACGATCGCCAGCAACGTGATCATCAGGGCCGCGCATCCGAACTGGATGAAAAGCAGGAATTGTTTCCACAGCCGTTTGTTTAGCGCATAGTTACGGAATGCCAGCGCGACCGGGATCGACGAGAATATTTTGGCCGGGATGACGCCGGCGATCAGGAACAGCGGGATGATGACTGCCAGCGTTTTGGTCAGATTGCCGGCCGTGAAAATAGCGCTGAAAGGGGTGGTTATGATTTGCTGGATCGGTTGCCTGAATGAAAAACGAGAAGAACGGCCAGCAGCATCGACAACAGGATCAGGATCGCGGTCTCCGAAAGCATCATGCCGAAAATGCCGGAAGAGGTGTTGCCGTTGCATTTGTACATTGCCATTGTCCGGGCGCGGGTGGCCAGCGACGAGATCGACGCCAGCGCGTAATTCATCGCCGCGACGAGCAGCACGATGAAAGCCAGCAGGCTCCGGATGAAGACATGATGACGGACGTCGGCATTGTCCCGGTGCAGTTGCATTACCGGATACAGTCTGTAAAAGACCTCGTCCGTATCTGCGTATTTCCTGCAGATTTTCCGTAAATCTGCATTGACCGAATCGGGGTTGGCTCCGGAACCAGTTTTACGTATCCCCTGAAACAGTCGGTGCCGCCCCATTTCATATTCGGCCGCCATCCGTTGATGTCCGTGAACGGGGCGATGTTCCTCAGCGGAATCAGCGCATCGAAACTCAGTGTGCTGTTTTTCGGAAAATCCTCGAACACGCCCGCCACGGTGTAAGGGGCGGACTTGTCGTAAAAGACGATTTCCCCGACCGGATTTCGCCCGCCGAACATCCGTTCCGCACAATGCCGGATAGGAAAATATTCCGGTCGCTCAGGAATCCGCTGGAGATCCCTTGAGTCAGTTTCACCGAAAAAATCGAAAATACGGAATCGGCGTGGTACAGTCCTTGGAAAACGTGAGGATGATCCTCGTAATAAAAAAGGGACGTAAATTGCGTTGGGGGAAAACATCGTGCCTGAGACCGTTCCCCGGCTCGTCGCGCAGAACGGACCAGGCTCTCCGAACAACCTCGTCGGCCACGTCGTTCATTTTCGCCGACCCATACGAACCGGGCCTGGTAAATGCGGTCGGCATCCGGAAAAAACGGTCGAAAGAGGTGTCGAAAGCTACCTGCGACAGCAGAATAGCGCCTGACGACCAGCCCGAGCGTCATGGACAGGATACGGATCAGGTTGTTGCCCCGGTTTCGGGTCAGGTACCGGAAAGTGTAGATCAGTCGCTTCATGCGGATTCTTCGGTTTTGACAGTTTCTGTGTAATATGACGGGCTATCGAAGGATCAGCACGTCGTTGTCGCCGTAGGTTTCTGCAACTCGAAACGATTACCTTTTCGTCCGGGTCGAGTCCTTCGGTCACTTCGTAGTACTGCGGATTCTGCCGCCCGATCTTGATTTTGCGTCGGAAAGCTTTTTACCGTCTGCCGACAGGACGAATATCCAACTGCCTCCGGTGCTCTGGTAGAATGCCCCGCGCGGATCAGCAGCGCTTGGACGGGTTGTCCGAGTTCGAGGTTGATGTAATAGGTCTGTCCCGACCGGATGTTGTCGGGGCGCTCGCCTTCGAAATGGAAATCGATCTTGAATTGTCCGCCCTGCACTTCCGGGTAGACCTTCGAGACTTTCAGACCGAATTCGACTCCCTGCCGTTCGAATTTGGCGTCCAGGCCGGGATGCACTTTATCGAGGTAGTGCTCGTCGGGCGTCGCTTGGATTTTAAAGTCGGAAGGTCGTTGATTTGCCCGACTTTTGACCCGCGCCGATCGACTGTCCCAGTTCGACGTCCAGTTGCACCAGTTCGCCGTCGATCGGAGACTTTACTTTCAGGTTTTCCACCCGCTGGCGGATCAACTCCATGTTTTTGTTCATGTTCTCAACGTTTTCTTTCAGGTGATCGATCTGTACGGCACGGGCCAGCGAATCCTGTTTCTGGCGTTCGATAATCAGTTCTCGACTGCGCTCGACCAGGCTCGTAGTCTTCTTTGGCTTGCAGGTATTCCTCCCTGGCGATCGAAGCTTTTCGTTGTACCTTTTTCCTTTTTGTTGGTACTGCCGTTTTTTTCGCTGGATGTCGAGGTCGGTCGCGAATTGCTCTTTTGCTGGTTCAGCCGATCCTGTTCCATCTGGATCTGTGCGTTCCGCAGGGCGTTCACCCGGTCGGCCAACTGGGACTCGCTTTCCAGTACCGAAGCGCTCAGGTTTTGGTTGCTCAGCGTCAGGATCACGTCTCCCTCTTTGACCGTGTTGCCCTCTTCGATGTTCCGCTTTTCGACCACGCCGCCCTCCAGCGGGGAGAGTTGCAGGATCGTGATCGGCTGCACGGTGCCGTTGACCCGGATATAATCGTTGAAAAGGTCGTTTCTGGCCGTCCCGACGGTGATCGTGCGGCTGTCGATCACCAGCGTCGAAGAGTGGTCGCCGAGAATCAGCCACAGGATGAAGAGGAGCAATACTCCTCCCAGGATGTAGGGAATATGTTTTTTCTTGAGACCTTTTTTTTGCTTGAGTTGGATGTCCATAGATGATTGTCGTTTTTATTGATTTTCGATTTCGGGCGTGTTTAGTGAACCTGTTCGATCAGCGGGATTCCCTGGTAATAGCGGATCAGCCGGTATTGGATGACGTACTGCAGTTTGACGTCCAGCAGGTAGGATTTTGCCTGCTGCACTTGCGTGGCGCTGGTTTGCAGTTCGAGCGAACTGAGCAGTCCTTCGTCGTATTTACGCTGGACAGCCCGGTGCGCCAGCGTGGTCGCGCTGACCTGTTTGGCGGCTTGCAGGTACTCCTTGGCGAGTCCGTTGCAGCGGTCTACGGCTTGCTTGATCGAACTTTGCAGCGCACGCAGCGTTTCCGCGTTGTTTTGTTCGGTGATGCGAAGATTGTTCAGGTTCCGGTTGACGTTGGTACGCCGCGCCAGACCGTTGAAAATGGGGATGCTCAGCGTCGCCGAAATGTATCCGCCTCTTTTTTGTTTCGGAACTGGTAGCTGAACGGCGCCGGGTGGACTGTTTATCGCTATAATAATTGGTATGGTACTCGGCCGACAGGCTGACCGACGGCAAGAGGCGTCCCCGGCTCATGGCATAGTTCGCTTACTTTGCCGGAGTTGATAGTCCGCTATCCGGATCGACGGATGCAGAGTTCGCGCCGTGGCGAACACTTCGCTTGCGGATTCCTGCGGAACGTCGTCGATCATGTTGATCGCCGTGTCGATTCGTAGCGAGTCTTCCAGGGGGTAGTTCATGACGTTTTTCAGCAATGTCCATGCGTTGGTCAGGTTATTCTGCTGGTTGATCAGGTTGGCGTCGTTCGTGGCTACCTGCGCTTCGACCTGCGCTACGTCGGCGCTGCTTCGCAGTCGAGCTTTTCGAGTTCGCGCGCTTTGAACAGGTTTTGGCCGCTCTCCTGCAGTTGTTCTTCCGCAATGGTGACCAGTCCCATGTAAAGAATCACGTTGAAATAGCGTTCCATCACCGACAGCGAGATATCGTCGTGTACCTGTTGTTGATACTCCTTGCCCAGTAGCCGTCCGTTCTTGCTCGACCGGACGGCGTTGATCGTGGCGAATCCGTTGAAGATCGGCATCGACGCCGAGCGAATAGGCATTGTTAAACGAAGAGTTGTTGACGTAGACGTTGTCGTCGTTGATCGAACGGCCGAAATTGGGCGTAGCGCTCACGCTGCCGCTGATCGACGGCAGCATGTTCGCAATGGCGTTGATATAGTCCTGTTTGTAATTGTCGTTGCTGTATTGCTGCCGTTTGGCGCTCGGGCTGTTCGCGATGGCATATTGCATGCAGCGCTCCAGCGACCATGTTTCTCCCTGCGCGAACGAATATGTAAAGAAAACAGACAGTATAATGGTAAAAGCGATTTTTTCATCGGCCGTTTGGTTTGTGTGTTTTATTATATAATAAAATACCAAAATCGTACCTTTCCCCGAAACCGTTTGTTTGTCAGGTTTTTGTCCGGTGTCTACTTTTGTTTGTGTGTCTATTTATTTTACACGGATGTCTTTTTTCTTGACAAATCCTGTCGGAAACCGGAAATATTGCTTTATCTTTAGAGATCGATTAAAAAAAATCCGTATTTCATGGTTAAGCAGGGGACGGTATTGGTCGTCGACGATAACAAAAGGCATACTGAAGGCGCTCGGATTATTGCTCGATAAGTATTTTGACAAGGTAATCCTGATTTCCTCGCCGAATCGGATCGCCGGGACGTTGTGGAACGAACGCGTGGATGTGGTGCTGCTGGATATGAATTTCTCGGCCGGAATCAATACCGGGAACGAAGGGATCTACTGGTTGTCGCAGATCAAAAGGCGGATGCCAACATCCAAGTCGTCGTGTTTACGGCTTACGCCGATATCGACCTGGCTGTCCGTGCAATCAAGGAAGGCGCTGCCGATTTTGTCGTAAAGCCCTGGGAAAACGACAAGCTGATCGCCACGCTGCTTTCGGCCTACAACATCGGAAAATCGAAAAAAGAAGTCAAATTTCTGAAAGGAATGCGGCAGGAACTCTCTTCCGCAGCACCGATGTTCTGGGGCGCTTCGCAGTCTATGCGACAGGTTCGCTTGCTGGTGGACAAAGTGGCGGCGACCGATGCCAATGTCCTGATAACCGGGGAGAACAGGGACCGGGAAAGAGGTGTTGGCGCGTGAAATACACCGCCTCTCCTCGCGGGCCGCCGAATTGATGGTCACGGTCGATATGGGCGCGCTGACCGAATCGCTGTTCGAAAGCGAGTTGTTCGGTCATGTCAAAGGCGCTTTACCGACGCCCGCACCGATCGGATCGGCAAATTCGAAATTGCGCGGGCGGAACGCTGTTTCTGGACGAGATCGGCAACCTATCGTACCATTTGCAGGCGAAACTGTTGTCGGCCATCCAGAGTCGCAGCATCGTCCGGGTCGGAAGCAACCTGTCTGTCCCGACCGACATCCGCCTGATCTGCGCGACGAATCGAAACCTGCCGGAAATGGTGACGCAGAAGCAGTTCCGCGAAGACCTGTTGTACCGGATCAATACGATTCATATCGAGATCCCGTCGCTGCGCGAACGAAAAGAAGATATCCTGCCGCTCGCCGAAATGTTTCTGTCGAGGTATGCGGCGAAATATCACAAACAGGGGCTCGGAATCGACACCGGCGCCCAGAAGAAACTGAGGGACTATCCATGGCCCGGAAATATCCGAGAATTGCAGCATACCGTCGAAAAAGCGGTGATCGTCTGCGAAACGGAAAATATCGCGGAGGACAATCTGCTGATGGCATCGCCGCAGGTTTCGGCCGCTCAGCCTGCCGTTTCGACTCTGGAGCAGATGGAACGGGACATGATCGTCCGGGCCATCCGGATAAACGACGGCAACATGTCCGCCGTCGCGGCTCAGTTGGGGATTACCCGCCAGACGCTATACAACAAGATTAAGAAATACGAACTGTAACGGTATGTTCAAAGGCTCGGTTTATAAACTCTGCGGATTGTTGGTACTGCTGTTGGGATCGGCCGCGCTGATTACCCTGGGCATTCTGTCCGGGAAATTTTTCATGCTGTTGCTGGGCTTCGCGTTGTTGGTTTGGGGAATCGCCGGACTGTTCCGTTTTCATTTTCAGAGTATCCGTAAAATGACCTTCATGTTCAATTCCATCGAAAACGGCGACTATGCCTTTAAGTTTACCGAGTACGAAGGGCCGGTCAGCGACAACTTGCTGAACCTTTCGCTGAACCGGATCAAGAATATTCTGGTGAAGGCCCGCACGCAGGCCGTCGAACAGGAAAAGTACTACGAGCTGATAATGAACAGCATTCATACGGGGGTGATCGTTATTAACGATGCGGGGAACGTTTATCAGATCAATCAGGCCGCTTTACAGTTGTTCGGATTGCCGCGACTGAACCACGTTAACCGGCTGGCGGTGATCGACGGTTCGCTACGCGATCTGTTTTTCAACCTGAAAGCCGGGGAGAAAAAACAAACTTCTTTTTTTTTTCCAACGAACGCGGCGTCGTCCATCTTGCGATCAACGTCTCGGCGATGAAGGTGCGTGATATGTCGCTTCGGATCGTGGCGGTCAACGACATCAACAACGAACTGGACGAAAAAAGAGACCGAATCGTGGATACGGCTGATCCGGGTGCTGACCCACGAAATCATGAATTCCATTACGCCGATCACCTCCTTGAGCGATACGTTGCTGAAAATGGAAGGTTCGATGAACGAGAAGGTGCGGGAAGGGATCGAAGCGATCGGTTCAACCGGCAAAGGATTGATCGGGTTCGTGGAGTCTTATCGGCGTGTGACTCGGATTCCGGCGCCGCGGCCGGTCGTTTACGTCCTGCCTTTTTGGAACGCATCGTTACGCTGATCCGCCATGATACGGCCGACCGGGCACTCGATATACGTATCGGGGTAGAGCCTGAAGAGCTGCTGTTGTATGCCGACGAGGATATGATCGGGCAGGTCGTGCTGAACCTGCTGAAAAAATGCGGTTCACGCTTTGCAAGGCCGGACGGACGGGGCGATCCGGATTGCGGCGACGGGCAGCGAATCCGGCGAAATCACGCTTTCGGTGACGGACAACGGATGCGGTATCCGCCCGAAGTCGCGGCCAACATTTTCATGCCGTTCTTTACGACGAAAGAAAACGGGTCGGGGATCGGTTTGAGCGTGTCGCGACAGATCATGCGCCTGCACAACGGGAGCATCTCGTTGAAATGCTCCCGTCCCGGCGAAACGACCTTTAAATTGTTATTCAGTTAGTTTCAGTTGTTTTCAGGCGTCTCGTTTCCCTGAATATAACCGGAAAATTGCATGGTCGAACGGCTGATCTGATTGACGATCAGGCGGCGTTGATACCTTGGCCTACGACGATCGTAAAGGTGAGCCGATCCGACCCGTGAGGCGATTTCACGTCCATCGTAATGATGCGGTCGCCCCGCTTGTTGCTTTGCAGGTCGTAGGTGAAATCTTTGGAAGTGAAACTCAACGGATTTTTGTTGTTCCCGAAATCGGAGGAGGTGAAAGCCTGTCCGACGTAAGGCAACCGGACGACTACCGAATCTTTGGTTACCTGCAACGTGTTCATATGCGTCAGGAAAGACGCTTGGTTCGCAGCGTTGGAAGACAGAATCTTGTTGGCGTGAAATGTGAAGGCTTTCGTGCTGATCAGTTGGTTGATGGCCTGCATGATTTTGACGTCTTCCGCCGACTGCTTTTTCTGTGCGGAAAGACCTGCGGCCCAAAACGAGAGGGCGAGTAACAGGAATAGTTTTTCATAGCCGGTTGATTTTAAGTCGTTAAAATTAAAACAGTTTTGGATTTTGTTTTATTTCTCGTTGTAAAGTAAAACATTTTGCCGGTAAGTTGAATAAGCGGAACCCATCAAACCGTAATCGGGGTAGGTCTTCCCGTAATTCGGGTAACGTCGCTATGAAAAGAGAGTCGAAAGATCTGTCGCAGTCAGTAAAAAACGGGGGCATTTTCCGAATGCCCCCGTCGTTGTGTGGATGCGGAACCGACGGGCTATTCCCCGACCATGGTTCCCGGCTCTTGAATGTATCCCGAAAAATTCATCGGAGAACGCGACGAACTCGTTATCGTCAGTTTGGCCATGATGCCTTTGCTGATCGTCAACATGAACGTGAACCGGTCGCTTCCGGGCGATTTCACCTCCATCGTAATGATTTTATCCTTCTTTTTGGTCACCTCTACTTTGTAGGTAAAATCCGTAGTCGTGAATTGCAGCGGATTGCCGCCCGTATTGCCGCTCGATCCTTCTTTGCCGATATAGGGTAGAGAAACGGTCAGCGAATCCTTGTTTACGGTCATGGAGTTCAATTGAGTCAGCATGGATTGGTTGCCCCCGAGGTCAGGATTCGGTTCGCTACGAAAGTGATTGTTTTTCTACTGATAAGTTGGTTTACAGCCTGTTCTACCATCAGATCGTCGGCCGATTGTGCGAACGCCCCCGGCGCGCACAGCAACAACATGAGAGATAATGCAAAAAAACGTTTCATAAGATCGGATTTTAAATTTCTGTATTATACTGCAAGTTATAATAAATTTTGACGATTTAAAAGTAAAATCCCGGAAAAATAAAAAACTCCGGCAAGTTCGTGCCGGAGTTTTCGTAGTCGGGAAGAATAATTATGCCTGCGTCGTCTTTTTTAGGAAAAGATCTTTGACAAGAATTTTTCCGATCCCCGCACAGGCTCCCAGAAATACGAATGCGATCAGAATGATTACCTTGCTGGTGTTCGATTTTTTCACCGGAACGGTCGCCGGTTCGATGATCGTTACGCAGGGGGTTTGCTCTTGCACCTTGATTTTGGCCGTTTCGAGTTGCTGGGCCAGTTGGTTGTAAACGCCGAAAGCCAGTTGTTGTTCGTTCTGTAAACGATCGAGTTCCACCTGTGCCGTCTGTTTGGCGATGTGTTTGTTGGCGTCGGCCGCAATCGCGTATTTGCGCTGCGCGTCGTAATATTTCTGTTTCGCCTCGTCGAAAAGGTTTCGGGTGAAGGCGAGGTCGCGCACGGCTTTTTCGGTGCGGTACGTCAGGATGTATTCCTGTAGTTTGTTGACCATCGAGTCGGCGACGGCGGCTGTCACCAACGGATCCTGCATGGTCGCCGAAGCGGTTATGACCCCCGTTTTTTTGTCGACCGAAATATTGATCCGCTCATTCTGTTTTTCAGCACTTCGCTTTGCTGTTGGGTGAGCGCGTAGGGATTTATGCCGTTTGCTTCTTCTTCTTTTTCCGCAAAAGAAATCCATCCGATGATTTTCCCGGTACGGCCAACAGGTACTTCCACCAGGGCGAAGATAATTGGGTGTCGACGTAATCGTAGAGCGACATCGTTGCCGGCATTTTCTTTCCCTGTACGGGAATCTGACTCAGATCCACCATAAAAGGGGTGCTGTTGACGACGTCGGGATACAGCATCAGGTTGATCCCGTCCACATTGTTGCCGCTTCCGGAACTCAGGTCGAAACCGGCCAGAGCTGCCAAATCCGCCATCCCCCCGCCTTTGGTCGCGTTGATTCCTTCGGGGGCCATTTTTACGGTCGTCGTGTACTCTTTCGGGATGCTGAATGCGATAATCAGTCCTGCGATCGCGCCGATGCCGGCGGCCTTCAGGACGAATATCCGCCGAGCCCAGATTTTTCATCAAATCGAGCAGGTCGATCTCTTCCGCGGTCGTACCGGATGATTGTGTTTCTTCCATAAATTAGATTGAATCGATTCCGAATGCAAATATAAGAATTATATCGGTATCCGAAATCCGCCGATTCGTTTCGAAGGTATTTTATTACCTTTGCTCCCAAAAAGGAATGACATGGTAAGTATTGGAACGACGTTGTCGCCGATCGGTAAAAAAGCGTTGCTTTGCGGGTCGGGAGAACTGGGCAAAGAGGTTGCCGTCGAACTGCAACGTTACGGGGTGGAAGTCGTGGCGCTTGATCGCTATCCGGACGCGCCGGCCATGCAGGTCGCGCACCGGTCGTACGTGGTTTCGATGCTGGACGGGGCCCGGTTGCGGGAGATCGTCGAGCGAGAGAAGCCGGATTATATCATTCCGGAGATCGAAGCCGTTGCGACCGACGTGCTGCTCGAATTGGAAAAGGAAGGCTACCGCGTGGTGCCCACCGCGCGGGCCGCGATGCTGACGATGGACCGGGAGGGGATTCGCCGGCTTGCCGCCGAGACCCTGCGGTTGCCGACTTCGCCGTATCGTTTCGCGGCGACCCGCGAAGAGTTCGCGCAGGCTGTCGGCGAGATCGGCTTTCCGTGCGTGGTCAAGCCGATCATGAGTTCGTCCGGACACGGGCAGAGCGTCGTCCGCAGCGAAGAGGATATCGATTGCGGTTGGCGCAATGCGCAGCGGGGCGGCCGGGCGGGAGCCGGGAAAGTGATCGTCGAGGGATTCGTAAAGTTCGATTACGAGATTACGCTGCTGACGGTGCGCCATTGCGGGGGAACTTCTTTTCTCGAGCCGATCGGGCACTATCAACAGGACGGCGACTACCGAGTCGTGGCAGCCGCAGCCGATGACGGCCGCCGTAAGGAAGCAGGCCGAAGAGATCGCCCGCCGGATTACCGACGCATTGGGCGGACGGGGTCTTTTCGGCGTGGAACTTTTCGTGCAGGGCGACCGGGTGATCTTCAGCGAAGTATCGCCCCGGCCGCACGATACGGGAATGGTAACGATGATTTCGCAGGATCTCTCCGAGTTTGCGCTGCATGTACGGGCTATCCTGGGGCTGCCCGTGCCGAATATCGCGTTTCACGGTCCGTCGGCTTCCCGTGCCGTCGTAGTCGAGGGAGACAGCAACCGGATGGAGTTTGCGAACCTCGAAAACGTGCTGTCGGAACCTGACACCCAGATGCGTATTTTCGGCAAATCCGAAATCGATGGGCGCCGGCGCATGGCGGTGTTGCTGGCGCGGGGCAAAACCGTCGAGGAAGCGCGCGAAAAAACGGCCCGTGCCTATGCCAAACTGCAAATCAACGTATTCGACAGGGAATAATTCAAAGAGAAGACGATAAAAAAGCGGCGTATCCGAAAGGATGCGCCGCTTTTCGTCGGTCGGAACCGATCAGTTGAATATAACGGTTTTATTTTTGTAGACCAGCACTTTGCGTTCGATGTGCTTTTGGACGGCCCTCGACAGGACGATCTTTTCGAGATCTTTCCCTTTGTTGACCAGATCGGCGATCGTATCCTTGTGCGTGATGCGAACGATCTCCTGTTCGATGATCGGGCCGGCGTCCAGTTCGGTAGTGACATAGTGGCTGGTCGCCCCGATGATCTTTACGCCGCGTTCGAAAGCCGCATGATACGGTTTCGCCCCGATAAACGCAGGCAGAAACGAATGGTGGATATTGATGATCCGGTTCGGGAAGGCTTCGATCATCCGTTCCGAAATGATCTGCATGTAACGCGCCAGCACGATGAAGTTGACCTGATGTTTGGCCAGCAGCTCCATTTCGGCGCGTTCCTGCTCCTCCTTGTTCTCCTTGTTGATCGGGAAAACGTAGAACGGGATATCGAAACGTCGGCCGATGTGTTCCAGTTCGGGGTGATTGCTGATAATCAGCGGGATCTCTACGTTCCACTCTCCGGCCGTGTAGCGGGCGAGCATATCGTACAGGCAGTGCGACATTTTCGAAACGAAGATCGCCATCTTCGGCTTCGTGCCCGAAAAATAGAGCCGGAAGGTCATCTGGTATTTTTGCGCATAGAGCGTATTAAAATAGTCCTCGATCTTCTCTTTCGGAATCAGAAAACCGTCCAGATCCCAGCTTATACGCATGAAAAACACGTTTTCGGCATGGTCTACGTATTGGTCGAGGTAAATGATATTGCCTTTGTTTACCGTGATAAAGTCCGTAACTTCTGCCAAAATACCCTGTTTGTCAGGGCAATACAGTAGTAGTTGGGCTGCTTCCTCTTTCATGGTCGTCTTCTCTTCGTTGATTTAGCGTCCAAAATTAGCGATTTTTTCATGAAATCCGGCATTGTCGGGCCGAATTGCCGCGGGTCGTACGCTTTCCCGCAAAAATTTTGTAGTTTTGGTTCCGGATTGGCTAAATTATTGTTAGTTAAGGAGCACCTGTTTCCGCCGTATAAGATGTTTAAAAAGATTATAAAATATACGTTCCGTGTCGTTTTATGCGGACTGGTTCTGCTGATCGTCCTGCCTTTTCTGTTTTATATTCCCGGCATCCAGAATTTTATCCGCCGGCAGGCCGAATCTTACGTGGCCCGGAATACCGAAATGCGCCTGTCCGTACGCCAGATACGCCTGTCGTTTCCGCTGCGGCTGGTCGTCGACGACGTGATGGTGTCTACCCCGGTGTTGGATACGATGGCCTACTGTACCCGGCTCGAGGCGGACGTCGCCCTGTGGCCGTTGCTGCGCGGCGAAGTCGTCGTACATCGTTTCGGGTTCGACGGGACGACGGTGAATTATGCCGATTCGCTGGCGCAGTTCGGTCTGTACGCCCGTGTCGGGCATTTCAGTCTGGCTGCCGACCGGATCGATCTGAAAGGCTCCGTAGCGGATATCTCCGGAATCGAATTGGAAAAAGGAACCGTCCGGCTGTCGATCGGAGAGGGCCCGTCGGATACCTCGGCGACGGCTGAAGGAAAGCCGGTTGCCTGGAAAATACGGGTAAGTAAACTCGCGCTGGACGACATCGCTTTTTCGATGGAAACGAAGCCCCGCATTACCGAACTCGACGTATTGCTGAAACAGGGAAATCTGGCCGACTGCCTGGTGGATTTGTCGCGGCAGCAGGTGGCTGTAACGGAAATCGTATTGGACGGGGAGTTATTCCTTTCTGACCGATACGACGAAAATCGCGGCGGTGCAGGACACCGTCCGCACGGCCGCGACAGATTCGGTTACGGAACCGTGGACGATCGCGGTGAACCGGTTGCGGTTATCCGACAATGCCGTGACGTACGGCGCCTTGCAGGGTGCGCCGAAAGAAGGCCTGGATTTCGACCACCTTGTCCTGACGCAGTTGAATCTGTCGGCCGACTCGATTTATAACCGGGGCGCTGCGGTACGGATCGGGATCGGCCGTTTTTCGGCCGTCGAACGGAGCGGATTGCAGGTAGCCGATTTGAGCGGCGCTTTTTCGATGGACAGCACGCAGGTCGCTCTGTCGGATTTCAGCTTGACGACCGGACAGTCGTCGTTGCATGTCGATCTGCGGGCCGACGCTTCGGCGCTGGCGCTCGCTCCGGACGCGCGCGTAAACCTGCGGTTGGAGGCAAAGGTGGCGTTGCGCGAGTTACAGGCGGTCTTGCCCGTTGCGGATAAGAATATACGACAGATGTTGTCGACGCGTTCGCTCGAACTGTCCGGCGATTTCGCGGGAACCCTCGGACGCTTGCGCGCAGACAGCCGGATCGCGGTTCCCGGGAACGTGCTGCTTACCCTGAATGCCGACGTCGCTTCGGCGACCGATCCGTCCCGCATCGAAGGGCTGTGCCGTTTCAAGGGAAGTTTCAGCCGACTGGAGTTTCTGACGGATCTGCTGCCCGACACCGCGCTGCGCCGCCGGCTCCGGATTCCGGAACAGATGGCGCTGGAAGGTTCGCTGCGGATGCGGCAGGGAACGTTTTATCCGGTAGTGGCGTTTGCGATAGGTTCGGGAACGGCGACCGTAAAGGGGGAATTCAACGGTAAAAAGCAGCTTTATAATGCCGAACTGATCTGCGACAGTTTCCCGGTCGGCCGTTTTCTGCCGAACGATTCGCTGGGCGTACTGACGATGCGGGTGGCGGCCGACGGTTCGGGTTTCGATCCGTTGCATACATCGACCGTAGCCGAAGCCGCCGTGCGGATCGACCGTTTTATTTACCGAAGTTACGATTACGGCGGCATCGCGCTGGATGCTTCGCTGCGGGATCACCGTTTGATAGGCCGTCTGACCGGCGAGAGCGAGGCGCTGAAATTCGGACTGGATATCGAAGGCCTGCTGACGCAGACGCAGCAGGCCGTAACGGTGCGGGGTACGGTCGATACCTGCAACCTGTACCGAATGAACCTTTCGCCGGAAAAGACGGCGATATCCGTGGCCCTCGATCTGGCCGCTTCGTCCGATTCGGCCCGGACGCGCAGGGTCGAAGCGACCGCCGACCAAATCGTGCTGTGGGACAAATGGCGCGAAAACCGTATTCGCAAAACGTCGGTTTCGGCGGAAATAGCTGCCGAAAAGGTAGCGGCGGCGGTGCAGTCGGGCGATTTCCGGCTCGATTTCGCAGCTCCGGTTCCGGTCGATTCGCTGGCGGAGCAGGCGGGACGTGCGGTTGCGTTGATTTCGGAGCAGCTTCGGCTGGGGAGTCTCGATATGGAGCTGGTCGCACGGCAGCTGCCGCCGTTCCGGCTGACCGGCAGCGCCGGCGCGAACAATGTCGTGAACGGCTTTTTGAAGATGCGGGGCATGAGTTTTTCCGGGATGTCGCTGAACGTCGCGTCCGGCGACAGCACGCCGTTTACGACCCGGCTGCGCGTCGACCGGTTCGCGTCGGGCGATCTGCTGCTGGATACGCTGACGTTCGGCGTGATGCAGCGGGGCAGGCAGTTGAACTACCTGCTGCGGATGGCGAACAATCCCGGACGGATGGACGACGCGGCGATGATCGCCGTTTACGGCAATATTCTGGATAACGTGGCGCTGGTAAAATTCCTGCAGAAAAACAGGGAGGGGAAAAGCGGGTTCGATTTCGGGCTGAAGGCGTCGCTCGAAGACAGTACGATCGCCGTGCGGATGCTCGAAAATCCGATGCTCGGTTTCAACCGTTGGCAGGTCAATCCGGACAATTACATCGCTTACCGGCTGAACCGGGAACTGTTCGCCGATTTTTCGCTGACGCGCGACGGACAGCAGTTCGCCGTTCGGTCGGATGCCGGCGCGGAGCCGGGGGCCGTAACGTTGCATGTCGCGGGGATCGACATCGCATCGACGCTGAAACTGTTCCTCGGAGCCCCTCCCTTCAGCGGGACGTTCGGAGCGGATCTGTCGCTGCGCGTCGGCAGCGGTGCGGTCGGAGCGAACGGCTCCGTTTCGCTGGCCGAATTGGGGTATGAAAACCAACGGATCGGAAACGCCGAGCTGGCCTTCCGTTACGGACAGGGAGAACAGCGACAGCAGCAACTCTCCGCGAAACTCTCGTTGGACGGCGCCGAAGCGCTGAGCGTGGACGGCGTGTACCGCGGCGGGGATACGGAGAATCCGCTCGGACTGACCGTGTCGATTTCCGGCCTGCCGCTCGCTCCGGCCAATGCGTTCCTGCCGCCAGACGCCGTGCGTCTTTCCGGTGCGCTGCAAGGCAAACTGACCCTGGCCGGGACTTCCGCAAAACCCAAGATCGACGGGGCGCTTCACTTCGCCGGAACACAGGTGCAGGTGCCTATGATCGGTACGACTTTCGGGTTGGGAACGGAAAAAATTGTGATCGACAGCAGCCGGGTGCGTTTTACGGGTTACCGGATCATCGCCCCGAATAAAAAACCGCTGACGATCGACGGCGAGGTGGACATTGCGGATTTCGCCGACATTACGACGGATTTGCGGATCGCTGCGACCGATTTCCAGTTTATCAACGTCGCGAAGAACAGAGGGTCGATGGTATACGGGCAGGGTTATATGGATATGGAGGCCACGGTGAAAGGGGAAATCGACGACCTGATGATCCGGGGCAGCGTCGACCTGCTGCGCGGAACGGAGGTCAATTACGTCATGCAGGATGCGCCGCCCGAACTGAAAAACCGCGCCCAGAACATGGTTACGTTCGTTTCGTTCAGCGATACCGTGTCTCAACGGCAGGACAGGCCGGTGCCCGTGCTCGATATCGCCGGAATGGACGTCCTGATGAATGTCAATGTCGACAATTCGGTGCGGATGGCCGTCAACCTTTCGGCGGACGGGGAGAATCGTGTCGACCTGCAGGGAGGCGGAAACCTGACCTATTCGATGAACCGTCTCGGCGACAGCCGTTTTTCGGGGAAATACGTAGTGACCGGCGGAACCGTCCGTTACAATCCGCCCGTGATCTCCCAGAAAATTTTCAAGATTACGCAGGGCAGTTACGTCGAGTGGATCGGCCAGATCGCCGACCCGACATTGAACATCACGGCCGTCGAAACGGTACGCACCAGCGTTACGGCCGACGACGGACAGGGTTCCAGTCGTCCGGTCAATTTCAACATCAGCATCAATATCCGCAATACGCTCGAAAACCTTTCCGTGACGTTCGACCTGTCGGCTCCGGAAGACCTGACGATCCAGAACCAGCTTTCGTCGCTGACCGCCGAACAACGGGCTACGCAGGCGATGAGTCTGTTGGTGTACAATACGTATTCCGGCCCCGGCACGACGGCTAAGGTCAATTCGGCGAATCCGCTGAATTCGTTCATCGAAAAGGAACTGAACCAGTGGGCCTCGAACAGCCTGAAGGGAGTCGACCTGAGTTTCGGAATCGATACCTACGACGACGCGCCTCGGCGGCGTCAATTCCCGGACGGATTACTCGTACCGAGCTTTCGAAAAGTCTGTTCAACAACCGCGTGAAGGCGGTGATCGGCGGCAAGTTCAGCACCGACGCCGATCCGACCGAGAACCTGAAAGAGAACCTGATCGACGACGTGGCGCTGGAGTACCAGTTGACCAAACGCGACAACATGTTCCTGAAAATATTCAGGCATACCGGGTACGAAAGTATTCTGGAAGGCGAGATCACCGAAACCGGCGTGGGTTTTGTCATCCGAAAGAAGATGCTCAAACTCGGCGACCTGTTCCGCATCATGCGCAATAAAGTTCAGCCGCAAACCCCTCCAAAACAGTCGCCCCATGAATAGAATCGTTCGTTACGGAATCATCGGGATCGCCGTCGCGCTTTCGGCCGCCGGTTGTTCGACGACCAGCCGGCTGGGGCAGGACGAGGTGTTGTACACCGGCGTCAAGAAGATAGCGATCCGTCCCGATTCGGGCGTAGAGCTCTCTTCGACCGTAGAATCGGCCATTAAAGCTCCGCTTTCGGTAAAACCGAACAATCCGTTATACTCCCCGTATATACGCACTCCGCTCCCGGTCGGTTTATGGGCTTACAACCATCTTTACACGCCCAAAGAGAAGGGGTTTAAATATTGGCTGTACCGGAAGGCTCTCGAAACAGCCTGTGCTGGTTTCGAAAGTGCAGCCCGAAATCCGGACGAAATATGTCGACGACGTGCTGGGCAATTACGGCTATTTCGATGCGGACGCGGGTTACGAACTGCTGCCGCGCCGTAATCCGAAAAAGGCGAAAATCAGCTATTCGATCCGGGTCGGACAGCCTTCGGTCTACATGGAAATTCGCTATCCGCAGGTACAGGAAGGGATGGCTCGTTTGGTCGACAGCCTCGAAAGCACCTCGCTGCTACGCGTGGGCGCGCAGTACAATACCGATACGCTGTCGGCCGAACGAACCCGGATTACGAACGTGTTGCGAAATCGTGGTTATTATTTCCGACCGGAATACATCGATTATCAAGCCGATACGACGCAACAGAAAAACCGCGTCGATCTGCGGATGAGGCTGACTCCCGGGATTCCGGCCCCGGCGCTGGTTCCGTACCGGGTGGGACGCATCACCGTATCGCTGCAAAATATCCGCGGCGGAGCGCCCGACACGCTGCACTTGCCCGGCCAGACGGTCGTTTACCAGAAACCGCTGAAGATCCGGCCGAAGTTGCTGGCGAAATCCATTACGATGAAAACGGGCGACCTGTTTACGGTGAACGCTCAGAATACGACGTTGTCCAACCTGAATAAACTCGGCATTTTCCGTTCGGTGAACCTCGGCGTCACGCCGCTGGACTCGCTGGACGGCAAAGATACGCTGGACGTCTATTTGTCTGCCGGATTCGATTATCCGCTCGAAGCGGAACTGGAGATGAACGTCACTTCGAAGTCGAAAGCTTTCTGGGGCCGGGACTGGCCTTCAAAGTCAGCAACAACAACCTGTTCCGGGGCGGCGAGGTACTCTCGTTGCGGCTGAACGGCAATTACGAGTGGGAAACCGGCAATAAAAACTCGGGCGGCGCCAAAACGTCGCTGCTCAATTCGTACGAATTCGGCCTGAACGCTACGCTGAATGTGCAACGGTTGCTGCTGCCGCGGTTTATCACCAAAGGCAGCCGCTATCCGTCCAGCACATCTTTCCAGTTGGGCGTCGATTTGATGAACCGGCCGAAGTTCTTCCAGTTGATCTCTTTCAGCGGGTCGATAGGTTATAATTTCCAGACTTCGCCGTACAGCTACCACTCCCTTTCGCTGCTGAAGCTCTCGTACAACAACCTGCTCCATACGACCGAATCGTTCGACCAGACGATGGACGAGAACCCGGCCATCGCATTGAGTTTCAGAGATCAGTTTATTCCGGCGATGAGCTATTCCTACGCGTACGACCGGACGTACCGGCGCAACCGTTTTTTTCTGGCAGAACACCGTCACCTCGGCGGGCAACCTGCTGTACGCGATTTGGGAAGCCTGCGGTCAGCACGGAACCAAACGGCTGTTCAATAACCAGTTCTCGCAGTTTATCAAAGATGTGAACGAGGTGAAGTTTTACCAGAAGCTCGGCGATAAGAACAACTGGCTCGCTTACCGTTTTCTGGTCGGAGCCGGGTATGCCTACGGCAATTCGAGCGTCATGCCGTACAGCGAACAATTTTATATCGGCGGGGCCAACAGTATCCGGGCCTTCACGATCCGTTCGATCGGCCCCGGCAGTTATCATCCGGCCCAGAACGACCGCAACAGTTATCTCGACCAGACCGGCGATTTCAAGCTGGAAGCCAATGTGGAATTCCGTTTCGGGATTATGGGGCGGCTGGGCGGAGCCGTATTTCTGGATGCCGGGAATATCTGGCTGCTCAAAACGATCCGAACCGTCCGGGCGGCGTGCTCAAATGGCGCGGTTTCTTCAACGAGATCGCGCTCGGAACCGGGTTCGGGCTCCGTTACGACATCAGCTACCTGGTATTGCGCGCCGATCTCGGCATTGCGCTGCACACCCTTATCCGAATCCCGACAAGCCGGGGTATTACAACATTTCGAAATTCAAGGACGGACTCGGATTCCACGTGGCGATCGGGTATCCGTTCTGATCCGGAAGGCTGTTTTTCGCCGGATCGTTAGGATAGCTCTCTGCAAAAGGCTACTTTTGCAGGATAAATCTGATTTTCATGGATACCAAACTGGTTATATTCGACCTTGACGGGACGCTGCTCGATACGATCGACGATCTGGCTGCCGCTACGAACCATGCGCTGCAACAGAACGGCTATCCGGCGCATGAACGTTCGGCATACCGTTATTTCGTCGGCAACGGCATTACCCGGCTGGTCGAACGCGCCCTGCCCGAAGCGGCGCGAGACGAAGAAGACCGTCATGCGGGTGCGGCGGGATTTCGTGGACTATTACTCGGAACACAATACCGATCGTACCCGGCCTATCCGGGGATCGAATCGCTGGTGGGGAAAATCGCGGAACGGGGCGTCCGTATGGCCGTCGCGTCGAACAAATATCAGGCGGCCACCGCCAAACTGATCGACCGTTATTTCCCGGCGGGTACGTTTTGCGTCGTGCTTGGCCAACGGGAAGGAATCGAGCCGAAACCCGACCCGACCATCGTGTTCGACATTCTTTGCGAAACGGGCTGCAAAAAAACGGAAACCCTTTATGTGGGCGATTCCAAAGTCGATATGTTGACCGCGGCCAACAGCGGACTGCGTTCGGTCGGCGTTACGTGGGGATTCCGTCCGCGCGCGGAACTTGAGGAACACGGCGCGAAATACATCATCGACGAGCCGGATCGGTTGCTCGAAATCTTTAGAACAGTGTTTCCGCTGCGTCGAAAACAGTGCCTATTACGCCCGTGGCATTTGCAGCGTTGGATGCACTGACGGAGCACGTGTTCGCCCGTACGGAGATCGCGCACCTGTACGAACGGGTAAAACGATCGGCCGCGCGAACAAAAGTTCCGTCGCACGGCTGATCGTTCGCTTCCCGGATCGTTTATTTTTCGAGTGTTTCCAGCAGGCGTTCGATCGCTTGCTCCGGCGTATTCGTCTCGCCGAGCAGCGAAACGAATTTACTGCCGACAATGGCGCCGGACGCATGGTCGTAAGCGGCTTGCAGCGTCGCACGGTTCGAAATTCCGAATCCGATCATCCGCGGGTTACGCAGCCGCATTGCGTCGATCCGGCGGAAATAATCCTGTTTCCGGGCGTCGAAGTCCTGTTGCGCTCCGGTCGTGGCGCTCGATGAAACCATGTAGATGAAGCCGTCCGTATTGCTGTCGATCAGCCGGATACGTTCGTCGCTGGTCTCCGGTGTGATCAACATGATCACTTTGAGGCCGTAGCGTTCGGCGATGCTGCGGTAATGCTGCTGATACTCCTGGAACGGCAGGTCGGGGATGATGCATCCGTCGATGCCGCATTCGACGCATTTCCGGCAAAAGTTTTCGAACCCGAACCGAAGCACCGGGTTCAGATAACCCATCAGGATCAACGGGATTTCGACGGTTTTCCGGATGTCCGAAAGCTGCCCGAACAATCGTTTCAGGCTCATGCCGTTCCGAAGAGCCTGCGTGGCTGCGTGCTGGATCACTTCTCCGTCGGCCATCGGATCGCTGAACGGGATGCCGATTTCGATCAGGTCGATTCCCCTGTTTTCGAGGGCGCGGATAATCCCGGCGGTGCTGTCGGCGGTAGGGTAGCCGGCGCAAAAATAGACGGATAACAGTTTTTTATCCGCATGGCTGAAAAGTCGATTGATTCTGTTCATGTTTTCTTATTTTTACATTTCATATCCTGAATAAATCGCGTTATTTTTTCGACGTCTTTGATACCCGGAGCCTGTTCGAATCGGCTGTTTAGGTCGTATCCGACCAGCCGGTCGTGACGGAACGCCTTCAAAGCCCGGACGTGTTCCGGGCCGATGCCGCCGCTGAGCAGGAACGGCGTTTGGCCGCGGTAAGCGTCGAGTACCGTCCAGTCGAAAGTTTTTCCGGAACCGCCGTAGGCCGGGGTTTTCGTATCGAAAAGGAAGTAGGAACAGGCGGCTTCGTAAGCGGCGGTCGCTTCGAGGTCGCCCGCCGTCCCGATCCGGAACGCTTTGATAACACGGAGTCCCCGATCTTGCAGTCGGAGGCAGTCGTCGGGCGATTCCGAACCGTGCAGTTGCAGGTAATCCAGTCCGCACTCCTTTGCGCGTACCTGAATATTTTCCACGGGCTCGTCAACGAAAACTCCGACCCGCCGGGCGTATTCCGGCATGAATGCGGGCAGGCTTTCCACCCGACGCGGCGACGGGGGATAAAAAACGAATCCCATCCAGTCGGCCCCGCTTAGGTCGATCCGCCGGATATTTTCCGGATCGCGCATTCCGCACACCTTAAAGATCATGGTTTATAGATTTAATGTTTTAATAAATGTGTCAAGTCCGTATCCGGGGTCGGCAGTTTTCATGAAATTCTCGCCGATCAGGAAGCCCCGGAAACCCGCTTCGCGCAGTTTCTTCACGGTTTCCGGATCCGAAATTCCGCTTTCGGACACCAACAGCCGGTCTTGCGGTAGCTGTCCTGCCAGCCGGAACGAGTTCCCGACGCGAGTGTCGAACGTACCTAAATTGCGGTTGTTGACGCCGATCATATCGACTTCGTCCGAGATGTAATCCAGCTCCTTTTCGCTGTGTATCTCAAGTAATACTTCCAGTCCTAGCCGATGCGCTGTCGCCGCCAGTTCCCGGCAACGGGCGAGCGGTAGCGCCGCTGCGATCAGCAATACCGCGTCGGCCCCGATCGCCCGGCTCTCGTAAAGCTCGAAATTCGTCGATCGTAAAATCCTTACGCAGAATCGGAATGTCGATCTGCGGACGGGCTGCGATCAGGTCTTCGGCCGAACCTCCGAAATAGGGCGTATCGGTTAGGATCGACAGGGCGGCGGCTCCGTTGGCCTGGTAATCGGACGCGACCGTGCGGACATCGGCCTCCCGGTTAATCCATCCTTTCGACGGGGACCGCCGTTTGAATTCGGCGATGATGCCCGAGGTCGATGCCGCGAGCGCTTCGCGCATCGACCTGTGCGAACGGTTCTCGTCTATTTTACGTTCCAATGCGCTCCGGTCGGCCGTCCGTTTGAGTTGTTCCACGGCAATCCGTTTGGCTGCAATAATCTCCTGTAAGATGTCTTTCATCGTATTAGCTGTTCAGTTCGACGAATTTTTCGAATGTATGCAGGGCTTTTCCCGCCGCGAGCGACTCGCGGGCTTCGGCTATGCAGGTATCGATCGACTTTTCGGGACGCATTACCCGGATCGCGAAGGCCGCGTTTGCAATTACGCAATTGGACTGCGCCGGCGTAGCCGTGCCCTGTAATACCCGATCGAAAATGGCGGCGGCTTCTTCCGGAGTGTCGCCGCCGTACAGGTCGGCTTCCCGACAGCGCGCGAATCCGAGTTCTTCGGGCGAATAGAGCTTTTCGCTGTCCGGCATGGCCACTTTGAAATCCGACGTCAGCGAAATCTCGTCGTATCCGTCGAGGCTGTGCACGACGGCGAATTGCGTCCCGCTCTCCTGATACGTGTAATTGTACAGGCGCAGCAACGGCAGGTTGTAGACTCCGAGCAACTGGTATGTCGGCATCACCGGGTTGACTAACGGGCCCAGCATGTTGAAAAAGGTGCGAACGCCGAGCGCCTTGCGGATCGGGGCGACGGCTTTCAGCGCCCGATTGAACAGCGGGGCGTGCAGGTAAGCGATGTTGCACCGTTCGAGCGACCGACGCAGGGAATCGTTATCGGCCGTAAATTTCACGCCGTGCTGTTCCATCACGTTGCTCGCTCCGCTGACCGATGTCGCGCCGTAATTGCCGTGTTTGACGACCGGATAGCCGGCTCCCGCCACGACGAAACAGGCGCAGGTCGAAACGTTGAACGTGTTCTTGCCGTCGCCGCCGGTTCCGACGATGTCGATCGGCTCGAATTCGTTCAAGTCTACCGGGATCCGCATTTCCAGCAACGCTTCGCGGAATCCGATCAGTTCCTCGACCGAAATACTGCGCATTAGAAATACCGTAATCAACGAGGCGATCTGCGCGTCGTTGATTTGCCCTGCGTGATTCCCTGCAGGATCTCCCGCGCTTCTT
>VOFH01001236.1_pt1 | contig 42001 bp, 54 predicted proteins | sample 5384091 | NCBI WGS metagenome assembly VOFH01 (sample SAMN12384727, study PRJNA508395) | human gut metagenome | isolation source: healthy gut G | host: Homo sapiens
AATGAACGGCTCATCACCTACATACTTCTGTACTCGCTTTATCCTTCCACCAGTCATAGTGTTGAGTCCTGTATCAACAACAGTAACCTTCCAAGGCTCACAATGCTGTTCGTGGATTATCATATCATTAGAACCTTTAGTAAAGTCAAATGTAATATCACTATTGTGAAGGAAATAGTCTGCAAACCACTCCTTTATTACATACTGCTTATAACCAGCACATATAATAAATTCATTAAATCCAGAATATTCATATTCTTTCATAATATGCCAAAGAATTGGCTTACCGCCAAGCTCAATCATTGGCTTTAGCTTAAACTGGCTTTCTTCACTTATTCTTGTTCCTGAATTACATTTGTATATCCGAAATTTACCTTTCCATTTTCGAGATAAAATCTTCCGTTTTCATTTGTCGCAAACCCTGTGTAATTGCTTTTGCACATGACCATTCTTTACATATACCCAGTCTGCTCCATCCTGAATTAAATTCGTATATTTAAAATTAACTTTTCCGTTCTCTATGTAGAATCTTCCATTTTCGTTATCTGCCAGTCCTGTATAACTAAAATCTACTTTTCCGTCTTTTATTCTCCACCAGCCATTTGCATTCTGTCTGATTCCTGTATAATTAGTATTTACATGACCTTTCTCTACATATACCCAGTCTGCTCCATCCTGAATTACATTTGTATATTCGAAATTTACCTTTCCATTTTCAAGATAAAATCTTCCATTTTCATTTTCTGCAAATCCTGTGTAATCATTTTTTACATGACCATTCTTTACATATACCCAGTCTGCTCCATCCTGAATTAAATTCGTATATTCAAAATTAACTTTTCCGTTCTGGATATAAAATCTTCCATTCTCATTATCTGCTAATCCTGTGAAGTTAAAATTAACTTTTCCGTCCTCTATCCTCCACCAGCCGTTTGAGTTCTGTCTGATTCCGGTATAGTCATATCTTATCTTTCCATTTTCTACATATACCCAGTCTGCTCCATCCTGTTCTACACTTGTATATGTTGTGTCAACTTTACCATTCTTTACATACATTCTTTCATTGTCACAGTCTGCAAATCCTGTAAAGCTTGTATCTACCACATCATCTGCATAATAATAGTAATTTCCATCTTCTGCCTTACTAAGGCCATTCTTCTTTTCAACTGGATCTGGTGTTGGTATTGTCTTCTCTGGTGTGTAAATTATATAGAAAAGATTCATTGTATCTCCTTTGTTATCTCTACACTTCCAGCTGCAACATCAACTGTTACTATGCAATTAGAATCTGATGCATTCTTTTTTCCGTTAATCTTTACATTCTTACCACTTTCTCCAAATACAAGTGTAAGTGTTCCCTTTGATGATGCTGTAAACTTAATGCTTGTTGATGACTCCATCTTAAGGCACTGTGTAAGTGTAAGTCCATTATACGTTACTGTTCCCTTGTTTGATGCAAGATTACCAGAAATTACAAAGAATGAACTATTTGCACCTGATGTTGTAAAATTATGTACCTTAGAATCTCCTGTTGGTACTTCTGGTGTCTCTGTTCCACCTGTTGAACCCTTCTTTGGAATAGATGCTGTTTCTTCAGCCCCGCATACTGTACAAGAATGACTCTTAAGTCCTTCTTCCGTCTCTGTTGCTTCTTTAACTACTTTCCATTCGCCATATGTATGAGCTGTCTTTGGAATCACCTCTGTGTATGTCTTCTTATCACAAGTTCCATTAGTTGCTGTACATGTATATGTAATAACGCCTTCTTCTGCACATGTAGCCTGCTTAGTTACCTCTGATACATAATGATGATAATGTGCATTAGGATCAGCCGCATTAATTGTAATTGAATTAATAGTCATATCCTTAAATGTACCTGCTGCCGGATTAACTCCATTACCACCTGACTGAACATTATATGGCATAACCATATACGTTCCAGCCGGAAGACCTGTAACAGTACCACTTCCTACCTGGAAGCACTCACCAGTCTCATTAACAAGACAACCTGTTGTAGTTAAATCTTCTGATGCAAATGATACAGTAACATCTACTGTTCCACCTACCGTGAATGCATATACAGTCTTGCTAAGCTTTCCTGGCTCTGCTGTATATGGATAATCAGATATATTAATTGGTGTTACACCAGGTGCACAATATGATAACAATGAACACTCTGAAGCAGTAACATTCTCTGTTTTCTTAACTTTCTCTGGCATGCAGCCATTGTATGCCTTAAGAACCTTGGCTGCATCTGTAACACTTGTCTGTAACTGATAAGTTCCACTAGGAATATATGAAAGTGCTGCATCTGTATCAAAATTCTCATACTTGTTGCCAGATGTAACCTTAGTTGACTTATCTGTAACAACTGTTCCTGTCATTGCTCCAATACAAGACGAAAATGAATCATTATAGCTTTTAATTGCTCCTGATCTTACATCCATAGGATTCTTTGTCATAAAAAACAAATTGTACTCTGAATATATGTAAGCATTGGCTCTTGTATTCATTGCATAATCTGTTGTTCCTATAAACTGGTTATTGTAGAAATGCATATTAGCCTGGCGTCCAAGAGGCTGTCTTGCTTTACATCCCTTCCAGATATTATGATGATATGTAAGATTATACTGTAACGATGTATCTGATGAACCAACAAGGTTAGTCTTATGACATCCTTCAAAGTAGTTATATGAAACTGTTAAATATTCACCACGCTTGAAATCACATGATCCATCACCTTCAGCCTTATCTGATTCTGCAGGTCCTGTTATAGAAGGGCTGTAAAACTCATTGTTGTGGATCCAGCATCTTTCAACTGGAGCTGTTATAACAGAGCCTTCCTGAACACCTTCCATACCAATAGCATCTTCTGGCTGATTCATAAATGTGAGATTACGAACCTCAAAGTTCTTTCCTAATCCAGCTGCTGTTGTTGATGTCTCAGACATAAAATGAATTCCCCATCCATCCATAGCTGCATCTGTACCAACACCTTCAAGTGTTACATCCTTTGCTGACTTCATACGTGCCATATGACCGTTGTCGCCAACACTTCCGCCATAATCATTAGAATCATAATCTGTAAGGCCATCAATAAGGCCTGCATTAGCTGCTGCCCATGTTCCTGTCTTATAAAGACCAGATTCTGATACTGCTCCGACCATACGAATTACTAATGGTATATTATTCTCAGCAAGTAACTGGAGAATACCCTGATTAGTATTACCCTTGCCGTAATATGTCTTTCCTTTCGATACCTTCTTACACTCTGTCTCATGACCTGCTTCACCACATGCCTTACCGACTGAGTTAAGAATATTACCAATGCCTGAAACTGTTACTCCACCATAAGAAAGTGTAACTGTATTCTTGTTTTCATCTGTTACATAAAGAACAATTGCGTTATCCTTTAATGTACCATCATCATTATAAGCACCTACACCATCAGTATAATTGTAATGCGCATATCCCGATCTATCCTGTGCATTAACCTCAATTCCTGACTGTGTATATGTACCTGTCTTAGTAGTAACATTAAGAGTATATGTACTGGCTTTAACCCCATTACATCAACTCTTGCTCCGTCAGCTGTATCTCTGACAAGATACTCAAAGTCCTCTCCTGTAAGAGAACCACTAACTGGACCTGAATATGATACTGCAGTAACATCGGCATCCTTAACACCTTTGATAGTTGCATACATCATTTCATTCCATCCACCATAAGTAGTAAAACCTGATGCAGATGCTGCATAAGTCATACTTGGTGCTACTATTGCAAGATTACTTACGACTAATAATCCAGCAACAACTTTTGCAAAAACTTTTCTGATTCTTTGCATGACATTTTCCTCTCCTTTTTCCAAATATGCATACAATTGTGAATTATGAATAATCAAAATTCAAAATTTAAATCAATATTACCATTTTTGCACAAATTGTTCAAGCTTCATTCACAAAAAAATTCATATTTTAATAAAATTCCTACATAGAGATATTTATATTACCTACAACTAAAAAGGGGCTTTCATACCTCAACGATTTTCAATCGTTAAAGCGACAACCCCTTTTTTTAGCAAAACATTATATTATTTCAATAGATAATTCTTTTTTTAATTTTTTTATTTCTAATTTTACTCCTAGATTAATCTGTTCTGCTATATCTTCTTCTAAAACAAACATTAAATCATCAGAAATATAATTATCATCGTGCTTATGTAAATAGCCATCCATTCCTATAATCTTAACACTGTTAACATCACACATAGATAAAAGCTTAAGAAACATCAAACCTGAATTATCTTTTTTACATATTCTGTCTTATTTAATAAAGACGAATAATTAATTTTTGCAAATACATTACCTGATGGAACATTAGATGATGCAATAACTTTTTATACAAATCTTTTCTAATCTCTTTCATTCGACGACTATTTCCCACAAATAAATAATCCACGGGATGCAATTTATATTCAAAATTTATTGATACAAGCACATAATCTTCCAGATTTAATGATGCTAATTTATTATAATGTGTTTCAGATGTTTTACCAGGACATATCATAATAACATTTTTGCCTTTAAATATGTTTTTAACCTTGTTAAAATCATCTATTATGCTGTCTTTTGATTCGAAATACGATAAATATAATTGTTCAATATATTCTTTATCAAAATCAACTTTCTTTTCATTATCTAACATATCAAAAATATCATCAATCTCATCAATAGTAAGATTATTTTTTTTGGCTCAGATAATATGCATAATCCGTATTGCACTGATGCTTAGCTGCTAAATAATTAGGTAAAGAATACCCCCATGGCTTATCAGCATATATATTTTCTATAAATTGATCATTTATTTCCAATATATTTCTATCATTATATTGTCCCTGATAATTTTCATTAAGATATTCCAAAATAATTTCTGTATTTAAATTACCAGCTCCTATACCTATACCATGAACCGAGCAATCTAATATAACTTCCCTGTCAACTTGTTCTAATAAAATTGTTGCATTCGAAAATGATAACTGCATATTATTATAAGAATGAAATCCTATTATAATACTTTCATCTAAATATTGTTTCATCATACTAATATACTTGATAACATTTTTGCTTTTCATTGAACCAAAACTATCAACAATATGCAAAGAATAGACTTCTAATTCATTACACATATTCAGAAGATATATCAACTCAGAATCTGAATATTCAGAAATAGCTAAAGGATACATCATAACATTATATCCTTTTTCCTTCATCATTTACACTCATGTAACGAAGCTTTAATATCTTTTTTCTTGAATGTATATTTAATATTTTTAATGTTACCAAAGCTATATTGTTCCAAATTATTTACATCGTACTGTCCATAATTAATAGAAGCTATTAATTTTAGCTTGATTTCTGAAGGAAACTTTTAATTTATTGAATTGATACTCAAAAATTGCGAATTAGAATTTTCATTATTATTATCAACCAAATAACCATATTCAATAAAATCAACGCCCGAATCATATAATTTTGATATAATTTTATCATTCACAGAATCATTAAATTTTCTTTTATTGACTACATAGTACTCATTTAATGTGCAATCAGGACCTTACCATGTCTGCTTTTAATACCAACAGACTTCAAATTCCGCAAAATATTTTTAGATGCATCAGAGAAAATACCAGAATCTGTTGAATAGCTAATATACTGAACGCCCAGGCTTTTCCATTTTCAACCATACTATAGTCATCTGTAAAAGTTCCTATCACTTTATTCTTTGCTTTAGCTTTTTCTACAATGTCTACCATAGCCGCCAAAACCTTAGGATGACTAATCTGTCCTGGAACTCCTAATGACTGAGATAGATCATATGGTCCAATAAATATAATATCATAGCCATCAACTTCTAAAATTTCATCTAAATTATCAATTGCCTCTTTGCCTTCTAATTGAATTATAATAATTTTTTCATTTTCTTTTTTAAAAAAGGCATTTCTGTTTAAAGATGAATAATCTGCTGCTCTGACAAAACGGCATACGCCTCTTTCTCCCTCTGGATAAAATTTAGCATATTTTATAACTTTTTTGACATCCTCAGCACATCTTATCTGTGAAATTTGTATTCCCATTGCCCCTATATCTAATGCTTTTCCAATGACATTATCATCTATATATGGAACTCTGACAATTGGAAGTATTCCCCTTAATTCACATGCTCTTATATTATTTTGTTGATTTTCTATATCTGTAGGACCATGTTCTGTATCTAAAATCACATAATCATAACCAGATATTCCTATAATCTCATTAAACATAGGATCAGATGTTTTCACAAAAACACCATAAACAAATTCACCATTTTCTAATTTGCTTTTAAATTCATTTAACATAATTATCTCTTATTTTTTATTGTTTAATCTGTTCGCAACAATTTCTCTGACTCTCTCTAAATCATTCGGTGTATCTACTGCTACAGTATCAGAATCAACTTCTATGTACTGTACTTTATAACCATTCTCTATAAATCTAAGAATCTCTATATCTTCTATTTTCTCAATTTTAGCCTTTCCATATTTTTTTCCCATATTCGCAATAAAACTTTAATGCTTCAGGCTTGAATCCATATACACAAACCTGTTTATAATAGTTATATTCAATACTTCCTTTTGGATACGGTGCTGTAGATCTTGTTAAATAAATTCCTATATTCTCTTTATTTGTTATTACCTTCGGTACTGTGAAATTCACAACATCCACCGGGTCATTTATTTTAGTCATTAAATTTGAAACCTGCAAATCCGGATTTGTATAAAATGGTTCTATTGCAGCCCTTATAGTATCTGGCTCTAACAATGGTTCATCTCCTGTATATTAACAATCAAATCCGCTGGTATCTTTTCTGCTACTTCACCAATTCTATCAGTACCAGTTTTATGTTTATCAGATGTCATGATTACCTGAATTCCTAATGCCTGACATTCCTCATATATTTTGTCATCATCAGTTGCAACATATACTTCTGAAAAATCCTTCACCTTTTTACACTGCTGATAAACCCACCATATCATAGGTTTTCCACAAATATCAGCTAACGGTTTACCTGGAAATCTAGAGCTTTTATATCGTGCCGGTATTACTCCTATTATTTTCATTGTTTTACCTCCTAATTGATACAATAAATTTATATATATCTTTTCTTTTAATAAAGAAAATCATACACATTATTAATATTAAGCCATATCTTAAAAGCAAATTTTTATATAAAAGTAACATAATCAATCCAAAAATCATTAGAATACATGATATTCCGATTACTATTTTTATATCAAATAAATGTATGTTATCCTTAATACATTTTTTGCAACTTTATCAGAAAATATGTAATGTGATATTCTAATATAACATAACATACTAATGTTGTATATCCAGCAGCTATATATCCTAATTCTTTTATAAAAATATAATTTAAAAAACATTAAAACCTGCGCTAAAAATAGATGCCAACATTATAAATTTATTTTTTTTCAAAATAAAATTCTACATTAGCAAATATCTGGTACATAAACATAAAATATAAACTTATTGCTAACGGAGGAATAACATATACAGCATCATAGTATTCACTAGGTGCTAAAATACTAATTACCTCGGGTGAAAATGCCATCATAAAAGCCAATGCTACTGCAACAAACAAAAAAGCTTATTACACACAGATGAAATATCTCTATATTTCTTCTTTTAATCTTTGATATATCCAAGGTGCGAACGCGTTATTAATTGATGTTGTCAATATATTTAATATCATAGCTAAATTATGCGATAACCCGTATATACCTGCCTCAGCCATTCCTATCATTTTACTAATCATAATTCTGTCTGACTGAGACAAAATCAAAGTAGACAAATAATGTGGAACTAATGGTATATTAAATTTTAATGCATATATCCAATACTTTTTTGAAAAAAAATTTTTACTCTTTTATATAGTTAATTATATATATAATTCCATAAAAAACAATTACAATACAAGCAGAGCTAATTATTCTAACATCAGCACCAAATTTATCTGGAGTATTTATAACAGAAACTGCCGCTACTAAAGGGCTTAAAACAGAAACAACCAAAGTTAAAATAACCATATTCCTGTATTTAAACTCAAATCTCTGTTTAGCAGACCAAAACGAAAAAGCTGAATTTGCTAAAATCTCCATAAACATTACTATAATCAGAACTCTGCTGATTTCAATCCATAATGATAATTTTTAAAAAATAGCAAATACAATAATAACATACACAATGTAAGTGTACTTACAAGACCTTGCATTGAAGATAAGAATCCATCTCTGTCATTTTCATATTTAATCATTCCATTATTAAATACACCACTAAACAAATTTAGTGTACAAAAAATAATAAAAATACTTTCCCATGAGTAAAAAATACTTACTACTCCATATTGCTCAGTTGTGAGTAATCTTGTAAAAATTGGAACTGTTATAAAACTAATGCCCTTTTGCACAAATCCACATATCGTAAACCACAATGCTGCCTTGGAAGCAATAGACATTTTATTATATATTTTTTTGTTTTTTCTAACATCATTTATACCTTTCAAGAAATTCAAAACCAAGATATTTTCTTTCTCTAACAAATTCCAATGTTTCTATAGCCGTCGTAGTAATTGATAAAGCTAAATCATAAAATACACTGTCATCATAATTTAAAACCTCTGTAGGTATGTACTTATCTATGTATAAGCAGTTATATTTCTCACATAAATTACTATAATCTGCTTTATCCCTAGGATGAGGCTTTATTGTTATGGTGTACCCCATTCCAGTATACTCTTTTATTATATCTTCATATATTTGCATTTGCTGTTCCAGATTTTGTAGCTGTCCATCTTCTGATAATGGCTGGGTACACAGCAAAAAGTGTTTTATTACAATTATTATTTATTATTTTTGTTTACAGAATATACCATATATTAGTTTCTTTTGCTGTAATGTCAGTTTGTCATTAATTCCTTTTCGTGGTATTTCTATTATATTTTCCCTATCAATTGCCAGACCATTTTTATCATTTACTTCAATATCAATTACATATTGATTTGTTCCAAAAGCTCTGTGTCCTATATTCAATTTATTTTTCAATCTGACTTTTAAACTATTTATATCATAATCCACTTTATTCACTTGATAATATTTATTAAAGTATTTAAAGAAATTCAATCCGTCCTCAATTAAATGATATCTGATTTGATTATTTACAAAATACCAGCCTAAAATTTCAAAATCATTAAACAGAAAAATATTATCCTTATACTTAGTCCAATCTATTTTTAATTTAGTGTTAATATATTTATTCTCGTAATTTTTTGATTTACTATCTTATCAAATATATTTTTATATTTAATATTTTTGTAGTCTACACTATCAAACACATATATATCATTTATAAAATCCAATGACTTTATGGTTTCAATCTTATTTTTTTGTAATCTGGCATCTGAGAACCTATCACCAAATCAATTTTCTCATTTTGTACCATTGCTTTTTGCAACCGCAATATATAAATTATATAAGCTAAAGCAGCAATATACTTTCATTTTATTTACCTTCTATATTTTGATTTTTATTTTCTTTTTAATTGTTTTAGAATCTTTATCAAATTTAACTGGCATTAAATCAACGATTTTATCAATATTGTATGCCAAAAATATCACACAAAATAATAAATGCGGCATCTGATACATTTCTGTTATAAAATCAACAAAATACGCAACAAGTATTATGGTTAATACCTTTGTATACGGATGTTCTTTATATTGCTTTAATTTATGACTAACAATAAAAACAATAATTCCAAATAACATAAGTCCCAATAATCCCTGTTGAACCATTATATTCAGGTATGTATTATGTGCCTGTGTAGTAGTCCAGGTTGTTAAATTGTAACTAACATTTCCATTTCCTAATATAGGATGACGCGATATTGATTTGAGTGCCAAAGCCCATATTATAGTTCTTCCTGTAAAAGATGAATCTCTATTTAAATATTTATATAATATAGCCGAAAAATTCTCCTGAAAATTCATAAATATTATCAAGTAACTAATAACAAAAGAAATAATAAAAAAACACAAATACATTTGGCAGATTAAGTTTAAAAGCCTTTAATGAAAAAACCATTATAATAAAAGCAATACCTAATGCCACTAAAGATGTTTTCGAACCAGCCATATAAATTCCACATATTGTAAATACAAGCAGACCAATTCCCATGACAGACAATTTGCCTCTTAGTTTATATATATACATATATGAGAATGCCAGCCATGGTAAATATGTAAAAATATGTGAATTATAATAACCCATTACCCAATTTGCCTTCCATCCTCTACTGTCTGTATATAATCCACCTGGGTGCATAACAATCGTGATAAAATTAGCAACAATTATTATTCCAATAATTATTGCCATATTCTTTATAAAACATGATATATCATTATATAAAGCAAACTCCATAATCAAAAACCATACCAAACACATAAATAAAATTCGAAATATCTGCAGAAGTGTCAGTATGTCTAATTATACATATCACTATATTCAAAAAGTAAAACAAAATGGATAACCATGTAATCATGCAAAATCTTATCTTATATAAGATGCAACATATTAATAGAAAAAATATAACAAATAATCTAAAATAATATAATATGCTATTTAAAGATTACCACCAGTTTCCATAATCCCTCTTGGAACTAAAAACGGGATTACGCATATAATGAGCATTATATTTATCAGCCTTTTATTATTTTCATTTATCATTAACTAGCTCCTTTTAAAAACAAATCATATCATTAATTACCTATTCTGGTCTGTTAATTCTTATATCATCTTTTATTCTAAGTCTTTTTCTATATTTTTTCATCAATTTTGAACAAATAAAGCTAGGAACAAACATACATGGATACACCATCACCCATGCTTTCACATATTTTCGGGTGCATAAATACATGGTTTTATAATTCATTTTATGTATTCCAGAAGCTTTTTTCCTTAAGAATATCATGAATAAAAAGATGGCATGTTCGATTTTTATACATTTGATTCAATTGTTTCTTGTCAAAACCAATCTCATTTATCATAAAATCAATCATTTTTTTTATAATAAACTCCATTAATTAAAGCAGAATCAAAATTAGGCGTATTAACATATATACCACGCCAACACATGGACCTTTTACAATCCCCAGTTTAGTATCTTCCCCTTTGGCGCACAATGCATGTATATATGATTGCAGCCAATATGTATCCGCATACTGTTCTGGATTTTCTATTTTTCTAAAATTATCCGTATTACATATAAACGAAGCTAAAAAACCCCAATAATAACCTGCATATTTCATAAATAATTTTTTTATCTTTTGTACAGATATCATTCATTGCTTCAGGTTCATGCTTTTGACATGATTCAGAATCAATATATTTATTCCTAAAATCTCTTGTAGTAACATATATTAATCCCATATCATCACCGTTTTCAATAAATTTAAGAATTTTATCAACTGCATTCTCCATTATAATATCATCATCTGACATTAGCCAGGTATACTTCCCCTTAGCTTTTTGAAGACATTTTATGCAATTTCTATCAGTTTTTAAATTTGTTTCATTGCACCAATAACTTATATTTCCCCATTTATTCTGATATTCTTTTATAATATTAGGAGTGCTATCTGTTGAACAATTATCAGACACTAAAACCTCTATTTTTTCATTACATTGTGGCATCAAAATGTCCAACATATTCTTAATTGTTCTTTCTCCATTATATATTGGAATTGCAATTGTTAATACTGGCTGATTTTTCATTTTAACTATCTTATCTCTTTCCTTATGATTGTTTGGCTATTGTAGGCAAATTCATTTTTACAGTAATTTTAGCATATGTTGGTCTTACACAATTAATCATAAAAGCAGCTATACATACAGCCGCCTTTCTAGGCATTATATGCCATATTCCACCATATAATTTCTTTTTTCAAGCCTCTTGTGTCTTTACAAAATTCCATGTGATTCCACTCTGTTTCTTTTCGATATTGTGCATATAAAACAGCATATGGACTGTCACTCTTCTCTATCCACATACGTTTCCTCACATAAAAACATGTAGTTGCATGAATTATTGCCGGCTTTTTCTTTGCCCTTATAATTTGATTTTTGGTATAATATTCGACTGGCTTTTTCATTTTTATAATTTCATCATAACCAAATATGTATATAGATGTAAGCATATTATATTGTGGTTCTAACAACTTAATATGTCCATCTAAAACTATATTCAATATATCCTGTTCTAAAAAAACATTGTTTCATTATTCTCTATACCCTGTAATATTTTATCTACAAGTTTCTGACCTATGTTTTTTTTTCTCTCCATTTTTTCAAATCAATCAATAATACACCCGCATTGCAATATTTCATCGAATCTGACGCCTGTAAAACTCTTTTTTTGTATTGCCGTGCCTACACAATCATATACACCTGCAACAATCTGATCTTTTTCAAAAGCTGTATTGTACATTTCCTGTATAGAATCCAATACAAGTGTGTCACTATCCAGGCTTAATACCCTGTCAACATTTGAAGGTAATATCTCTGCCAAAGCCATTCTTGCATATGTATGTCCCAAATCATACTTTACTTCTGGATACAAATCTTTCTGTTCTGGTTTCTTTATAAAAAAAATCTTTCTTGAAAAATGTTGTACAATATTATTTAATCTTTTTTATTTTCATCCGATATGTTATCTTCAACTACATATATATTTATATCATCGGCATCCTTATTGTTTTTTCACATAAAGATTGTATAGCAACTCCACACATCTCCGAAAATAAATCGCTACTATAATAAACAATATTCATTGGTAGTCTCCTTATTCCTCTTCTATGCCTTTAACAAATTGGTTCATATTCCAGCCTGAATTCATACCAATAATCTTTGCTGGCACTCCACCTACAACAGCTCCACAAGTTTCAATATTTTTAACTACAACAGCATTAGAAGCTATCATTACATCATCTGCAATTTGTATATCACCAAACACACCTGCTCCTGCGCATATTGTTACACCATCACCAATCACTGGACACTTTCCATTATCATCTTTTCCTAATGATATTCCAATAGTTGTTCCATGAAATAAACAGCAATTTCGTCCAATTTGATGAAACCACTATATTCTGCAAATGAGCAATTAACAGCCCCTTTCCAAATACATTTAATGGTATCATGACATTATGTCTTGAACTCATTATCTTAAATAATATTTTCCAGTAAATGCCTATAATTTTAGATGCACCTTTAACATTTGAATAATATTCTGCATGTCTTAATACTGATTGAAATAAAAGCTCCTTCCGAAAGACCTTTTCTTTACTCCTGATGGATAATTTCTTTTTATCCATATCTTTCTTTCAAGTTCAATCCACTGTTTCATTTCCTTTTTTGATTCTATCATTATACTCACTCAGTTCTTTATTAAAATATTATCTAACAGCTTCCTTAATAGTCTTAGCCATATAATCAATCATCTCATCTGTCATTCCTGGATATACTCCTACCCAGAATGTATCTCTCATAATTCTGTCTGTTGTATCAAGTCCGCCTACTACTCTGTAGCCTTCTCCTGTTGCTCTCATCTCATCAAAGCATGATGCTTTATAAGATTTCCTGCAAAAAGATTTCTTGTCTGTACTCCGTGGCTCTCTACATACCCAACTACTGCCTTTCTGTCAATTCCTTCCTTTACTGTTATAAGGAATCCGAACCAGCTTGGTCTTGAGTTCTCACATGGTACAGGAAGAATTACCTTATCCTCTATATCTGAAAGTGCTGCTCTTAATCTGTCGAAATTATGTCTTCTTCTCTCAACAAATGATGGGAACTTCTCAAGCTGTGCACAGCCTACCGCTGCCTGCATATCTGTTGCTTTCAAATTGTATCCAAAATGTGAATATACGTATTTGTGGTCATATCCAAGTGGAAGTTCTCCATACTGCTTGTCAAATCTGTGTCCGCAGAGGTTGTCCTTTCCTGATGGGCATACACAGTCGCGTCCCCAGTCTCTGAATGAACGGATACACTTATTAAGAAGTGCATTATTAGTATATACTGCTCCGCCTTCACCCATTGTCATATGATGTGGTGGGTAGAAGCTGCTTGTTCCAATATCTCCGATAGTTCCTGTGAACTTTTCTTCTCCATTGATTGTGTACTTAGAACCAAGTGCGTCACAGTTATCTTCTATCAGCCAGAGATTGTGCTTGTCACAGAATGCCTTTGACTGCAGAAAGGTCAAATGGATTACCAAGTGTATGTGCAATCATTACAGCCTTTGTCTTGTCTGAAAGCGCATCCTCAAGCTTTGTAACATCAATGTTGTACTGTGGAATAGTAACATCAACAAATACAGGTACTGCACCATACTGGATAGCTGGTGTTATTGTTGTAGGGAAACCTGCTGCAACTGTGATAATCTCATCACCTCTCTTGATTCTTCTATCTCCGAGAAGTGGTGATGTGAGTGCCATAAATGCATTAAGGTTAGCTGATGAACCAGAGTTTACTACTGATACATACTTAACTCCGAGGTATTCGCCGAGCTTCTTCTCGAATTCATCTGTGTAACGGCCTGCTGTAAGCCAGAATTCAAGTGCTGAATCAACAAGATTCATCATTTCCTTGCTGTCATATACTCTGCTCGCATATGAAATTCTGTCGCCTTCCTTATACTGCTTCTGGTTGTGGTACTTCTTGCAATATTCATCTACAATACCAAGAATCTCCTGTCTTGCTTCTAATTCATTCTTATTATCAAACATATCTTATTCTCTTTCTTACTTTATTAATTCCTCCCTGCCTGTTATGCAAAGAACTCTTCTATCTCTTTATCCATACATGCAACAACATCTCCGCCTGCTGCATATACCTTTGACCATTCAACGCTCTTTTCTATTGCTGTATCAAAGTTCCATCTGGGCTTCCAGCCAAATGTTGTCTTTAACTTTGAGCAGTCCAGCTTCAAGAAGTTAGCCTCATGAGGACCACCGTCATACTTGTTAATCCATGAAAGTCCTTCCCCCACTTATTGCAGAATGTATTAACAAGTGTCCCTGTTGTAATGCGGTCGCTCTCATCAGGTCCTACATTATAGAAGCCTGCATACTTCTTTTCCTTAAACTGTTCCATTGCAATCATAAGATATGCTGCAAGCGGTTCAAGCACATGCTGGTATGGTCTTGTTGAATGTGGATTACGGACAATTATATCTTCCTTCTTCACTGCAGCTCTTACACAGTCAGGAACGATTCTGTCATTGGCGAAATCCCCACCGCCTATAACATTACCTGCTCTTGCTGTTGAAACGGCAACCTCCATATCATTGAAAAATGAATTGATATAGCTGTGTGTTACAAGCTCTGAACATGACTTGCTGTTAGAGTATGGGTCATATCCGTCAAGAGGCTCATTCTCTCTGTATCCCCATGCCCACTCATTATTATGATAAACCTTATCTGTCGTTACATTTAAAAATGACTTTACACACGGGTTAAGTCTTACACATTCACAGATATTAACTGTTCCCATAACATTAGTTTCATAAGTATATACAGGGTCTTTGTATGATTCCCTTACGATAGGCTGTGCTGCAAGATGAAGCACTATCTCAGGCTGTGTCTCCTCAAACACCTTCTTAAGATGCTCAAGATCTCTTATATCACCTATTACAGAATTCATCTTATCCTCTACATCTGCCATTGAAAAAAGATTAGGTTCAGTAGGTGGAACAAGTGAATAACCTGTCACTTCTGCTCCTGCTTTAAAAAGGATTCTGCAAAGCCATGAACCTTTGAATCCTGTATGTCCTGTAACAAGAACCTTCTTTCCTTTATAAAAACTTAAATCCATCTTAATCCTCCCGGCTTAGTCCCATTTCTTCCAAGGAGCTGTTCCAGTTGCAAGATACTTCTCGAGCATATCCATCTCTCTCTTGGTATCCATGCACTGCCAGAAGCCCTTATGCATATAGGACATTAACTGACCTTCCTTTGCAAGTCTTTCTAGTGGTTCTCTCTCAAATACAGTGTCATCACCATCAATATAGTCAAATATTTCAGGATTAAGCACCATATAACCTGCATTGATAGGTGCACCGTCTGTATGGCTCTTCTCTCTGAATGACTTAACAGCGTTGTCTCCTCCGATATCAAGTACACCCTTCTGCTGTTCAAGCATTACGGCTGTAAGAGTAGCAATCTTGCCATGCTCCTTATGGAACTCAACAAGCTTGTTCATGTCTACATCACAGACACCGTCTCCATATGTCATAAGGAATGGCTCGTCCCCTACATATTTCTGGATACGCTTGATTCGTCCTCCAGTCATTGTATTAAGACCTGTATCAACTACAGTAACCTTCCATGGCTCACAATGCTGCTCGTGAATAATCATATCGTTAGAGCCTTTTGTGAAGTCAAATGTAATATCACTGTTATGAAGAAAATAATCCGCAAACCATTCTTTAATTACATACTGCTTATATCCTGCACATATAATAAACTCATCAAAACCATAATAAGCATATTCCTTCATAATATGCCAGAGAATTGGCTTTCCTCCTATCTCTATCATTGGCTTTGGCTTAAACTGACTTTCTTCACTTATTCTTGTTCCGAAACCTCCAGCCAGTAAAACAACTTTCATTGATAATACTCTCTTTCTCTCAAATATCAGATTATAATTTCACAATTAATCTTATGTTACAATTTACCATTCGTCATTTTAACATTATCGACTATTTTCGTCAACTTTTTATACATAAAAAATAAGCAATAGCCATCGCAAACTGACTATTGCTTATTTTAATTTCTTATTCAATTTTAAACATATGGATATTTTTGTGCTTATACGATAATCACAACATGATATATTATATTACCATTTTTATACTATTAGTTAATACAGAATTTGGCATTCTCATCACTGTTAACACATTTTCTTTTCCTTTTACAACACCGTTAACAATATTATACTTTATTCCATCCTGAATATATGTTCCAGTATAATTAAATTTTACTAAACCATTTTCAAGATAAAACATTCCATTTTCATTGCTTGCAACGCCATTGTATTTAAAGTTAACTTTTCCGTTCTCTATTCTCCACCAGCCATTTGCATTCTGTCTGATTCCTGTATAGTCATATCTTATATAACCACCTTTTACATATACCCAGTCTGAGCCATCCTGAATTACATTTGTATATCCGAAATTTACCTTTCCATTTTCGAGATAAAATCTTCCGTTTTCATTTGTCGCAAACCCTGTGTAATTGCTTTGCACATGACCATTCTTTACATATACCCAGTCTGAGCCATCCTGAATTAAATTCGTATATTTAAAATTAACTTTTCCGTTCTCTATGTAGAATCTTCCATTTTCGTTATCTGCCAGTCCTGTATAACTAAAATCTACTTTTCCGTCTTTTATTCTCCACCAGCCATTTGCATTCTGTCTGATTCCTGTATAATTAGTATTTACATGACCTTTCTCTACATATACCCAGTCTGCTCCATCCTGAATTACATTTGTATATTCGAAATTTACCTTTCCATTTTCAAGATAAAATCTTCCATTTTCATTTTCTGCAAATCCTGTGTAATCATTTTTTTACATGACCATTCTTTACATATACCCAGTCTGCTCCATCCTGAATTACATTCGTATATTCAAAATTAACTTTTCCGTTCTCTATGTAGAATCTTCCATTTTCGTTATCTGCCAGTCCTGTATAACTGAAATCTACTTTTCCGTCTTTTATTCTCCACCAGCCGTTTGAGTTCTGTCTGATTCCGGTATAGTCATATCTTATCTTTCCATTTTCTACATATACCCAGTCTGCTCCATCCTGTTCTACACTTGTATATGTTGTGTCAACTTTACCATTCTTTACATACATTCTTTCATTGTCACAGTCTGCAAATCCTGTAAAGCTTGTATCTACCACATCATCTGCATAATAATAGTAATTTCCATCTTCTGCCTTACTAAGACCATTCTTCTTTTCAACAACTCCTGTTGCCGGTATCTCTGTTACATCTGTCTTCGCATCACATACTGTACAATGGTGGCTCTTGCTTCCTGGTGTTGTCTCTGTTGCTTCAACATCTACTGTCCACTCTGTACTGAAGCTGTGTCCCTTTGCTGGGATTGTTTCTGTGTATGTCTTCTTGTCACATGTACCTGTTGTAGATGTACATGTATATGTAAGCACTCCTGCCTCTGTACATGTTGCCTGCTTTGTTATCTTTGACTCATACTTATGTGTATGTGTTGTCTCTGATGTTCCAGATGGTGTATATACCATATAGAAAAGATTGATTGAATCTCCCTTTGTTACAGTTACAGCACCCTTAGCAACATCTACTGTTAATGTACCATCAGAACCAACTTTTTTGCTTGTTCCATTAACTTTTACGCCCTTACCAGAAGCTGCCGTTGTTCCGCCAAATACAAGTGTAAGCTTTCCAGCGGATGGTGCTGTGAACTTAATACTTGTTGATGACTCCATCTTAAGGCATTTTGTAAGTGTAAGACCGTTGGATGTTGCTGTACCTTTAGTTGTTGCTATGCTTCCTGTAATACTATAGAAGTCACTTGTTGTTCCTGATTCTGTAAATTTATGTACCTTTGCATCTCCTGATACCGGTGTGTCAGGTGTAACAGGTGTATCTTTTCCAATAGCTGGAATAACTGCTGTTTCATTATAACCACATCCTGTACATGTGCGGCTCTTAAGACCTTATTCTCTCTCTGTTGCAGGTGTAACAACTACCCACTCACCATATGTATGTGTATGTGATTCGCCTGATACGCTTCCACCACCTACTGATACAAGAGATGTCTTGTATGCATTAAGCTTATCCTTTAAAGGCTTGTTAAGTGAATGGCTTGTATCATCAACGCTGTTATCAAATGTCCACTTGAAATCTCCACCCATAATACGTCCTGCATACTTAGTTACAATTGAAGGAACATCTGCGGGTGCATCAATATCAGCAGTATCAACACCTAAATCAACCTTAGTATCAAAATTAGAATATGTCTTTCCACCCTGCTTTGCCTTATAAGTTGAAGGTACTGTTTCACTTCTTGATGTTGCAAGATATGCATCGAAATCAGTTGCACTTGCAGTTGTTGTACCAGCATCCGAATTAGCATATATAACAGACTTCTGACCTTCCATATAGTTGTTGTATGCCTTGATGACACCACCATTCTCTCCTGAGAATATTCCACCTGCCAGAACATCACTTCCCTGCATTGAACTGAGCATTGGATAATTACAGTTTCTGAAATAGTTAGCCTCTACGAATGCCTCACTATCCTTTGCAGCGCCTACACCATATTTAGAATTACCATCATAGTAGTTATTATATACATGAACTGACATTGTTCTGATACGAGGATGTCTTGAATCAGAATGGTCAAACCAGTTATGGTGATATGTAATCCAGTTCTCACCTGACTCTGACTTCATGCCACAAAGTGACATCTTTCCTGAATCCCAGAAATGATTGTAAGATACTGTCACATACTGAGAATTATCCTTTAAATCCATAGAGCCATCGCCCTTAGCCTGGTCACCATCTGAACCAGCATTACCATAGAACACATCGTTGTTATGTACCCATACACCACGTGACTGCTTAAGAGATATACCATCTCCGTCGCCTCCACCGCCCCAGTTCATAAGACCAAGGTTTCTTACTTCTATGCCTGTTGACTGGAATACAGCCACACCTGCTTCATATAAAGTAGCATCATCACCAATACCCTCAAATGTTACGTTAGCTGCTCCCTTAACACCAATTGCATATGCTGATGATACATCTTTGCAGGCAAGTCCGCTTAATGTAACCTGACCTATAATACGGATAGCAACTGGCTGGCAGTTACTCTTAGCCTTAATTGCCTGTGTAATAGCTGCTACACCTGTATATTCTGTGTTACCAATCTTCATCTTAACTGTATTCTTATTAGCTTCTGTAACATAAAGAACAGATGCATTAGACTTTAATGTACCATCGTTATTATATGCACCAACGCCATTCTTTACCGGTGAATTACTTGAAAATGTAAATCCGCTTCTGTCATGTGCATTTACAGTAAGCTTATCTGAAACGATAGCAGCTGATGTATTCTCCTTGCCATTGTTCAGCGGAACAATCTTCATAACATAATCGCCTGCTTTTTAATCCTACAGCATCCGCTCTCATGTAAGATGGATACTTTCTGATAAGCTCATCGTCCAACTGGACATAAGCTGAATCTGAGGCACTTGCAGACTTAACATATACATTGTAACCTGTAGCTCCTGTTACAGGTGTCCATTTAACATATGCTGTCTCAAGCCAGCCTGATGCTTCTGTTATTGCGCCAGAAGCTGCATGTACTGGATTCATGTCAAATACTATAACTGACACTGCCACCATTACACATGCAAGTAATGCACTCATAAACTTTTTTACTTGCTTTTTCATTTTTCCTCTCCTTTTCCATTTTATGCACATTTTTGTGCAAATTTGATATGTTTTATTCACAAATCATGTTTATATTACCATTATTGTACAATATTATCAACCGCATTTTACATGTTAGAGAAAATTTTTCGTAATTTTAACACATTATTTCTTTTCCTAAAGCAAATGAATATACAATTTTTTCTTTTACAGTTTTTCCGGTAAGCTGTTCCAGTGCTTTTGCATAGTAATCAAGCTGGATTGCGTATCTTTTGACAAGCTCTTTTTCCCCCGCTTTGCCCTTCATAACTCTGTCAGTCTTATAATCAACAATCACAAGTTCTCCGTCCTCTTCAAAACACAAGTCAATTATACCCTGTATAAGCTGTCCTTCGTACTCAAATACAAAAGGCTGTTCTCTTCTGACACTGCCACAGTTCACCGCATTTGCAACTCTCCTGCCTGTATCTGATTGTACAAATGTATATATATCCCACGGATTGACACTTTTCACCTGTAATTCATTCATCTTTCCTGTTTCTAACATTCTGTTAATATCTGCTTTAACTCCATCAAGGTTCACACTCACTGAATAGTCAAGACATTCCATAACCCTGTGATATGCGCTACCACGCTCATTAGCAGCAAGCTGCACTTCCTCACCGCTTATGAACTTTGGAATTATGCTGTTTGTCTCATCACATTCTTCCTTTTTAAGTGCTGACTTCACAGATTCATCCATGTAAGCATTTTCCTCTGAATCATCATCCGCCTGCATAGACTTAAGCTGCGAAACCGTCAGCTTCATCCTTCCGGCTGCGTTATCATCAGGAACATACTCCGGAAGCTCCTCTAATAAGGGATAAGACACAGCTTCCATAATTTCATCAGCCAGTCCCCCGATTCTAACAGCATTCGCTTCACCAGCCATCTCCCCGGATTCATCCACATCAGCCCAGGAATCCTCTCCGGCATCAACCATCACTTTAAAGCTGCCTTTCAATTTATCTGAATCCATAAGACACACTGGCATTATCATATCAAGATAGTTCTTTATATTCTCACTGTCCGCGAAAGACAACATTCCATCTGCTGCAAGTTGCTCAGCCCTTCTTCTGTATTTATCAATTGTCTTGTCTGCATCTTTTACAACTCCGGTAATTATGAGTTTTTCCCTTGCTCTTGTCATTGCTACATAGAGAAGTCTCTCTTCCTCTGCTATCGACTCTCTTACAATTCTTCTTGCCATAGCACCTTTAATAATAGTAGGTGTCTTCGTTCTTCTTTCAAGGTCAACATAATCAACTGCAATTCCTAAGTTCTGGTCTACAAGCACCGGTGCTGTTGCGTCCATAAAGTTAATGCTTTTATGCGCTCCTGCAAGTATTACAATAGGAAATTCAAGGCCTTTACTCTTATGGATACTCATAATTCTTACAAGATTCTCATTATCAAGGCTGGCAGCCCCCTCTGCAAAATCTTCGTCAAACTTCTTAAGTCTTTCAATATATCTTAAGAAATTAAACAGACCTGAATAACTTGACTTTCCATATCCCGCTGCTCTTTCCAGCAGGACATTTAAGTTAGCCTGTCTCTGCGCTCCGGCAGGCATTGTTCCCACATAATCGTAGTAGCCTGAATCATATATCATTTCCCAGCACAGATCATATTGTGACTCAACACTGCTCTTGTCTCGGTATTCTGTGAGCTTTGCAAGAAATAATGCACATTTGCCGGACAGCTGCTTAACATCCGTCTCCTGTATCTTATCTGCTCCGCCAAGCACTGCAACTGCTTTCAAATGTTCATACAGGTTGTTATGTGTATTCTTATCTGCATGCTCCCTGCCAAGCTTTCTCACCATTCCAAGCTCCGCTGCCGTAAATCCTCCAAAATAAGACATCATTGCCGCCGCGAGGCTTATCTCCTGAACCGGATTATCTACTATTGTAAGCATACTTAAGATTACCTGTATCTCACGCACGCTGAAATATCCTGTTGACGAATCTGTATACGCCAGTATCCCCCTGTCCATCAGGGCATCTGCAAATGTATCTGCCCAGCCTGTAACTGACCTTGTAAGAATCACAATATCCCTGTATTCTGCCGGTCTGTATATATTCTCATCTGAATCATACACATTTACACCAGAAGCAACTATTCCTCAATCAGTTTTGCAAGCCTGTCTGCCTCAAGCTCTCTTGTCGTAGCTTCTTCTTCATTCTCTGAAGATATAAGAATTATATCTGTACTCTTGTTGGCTTCATCACCGTAATTACTGTCACTATATTCAGGATATGGAAATCCTGCATTAAGCCTTACCGATTCGTCATACCCGATTCCTGAAAAATTCTTATTCATGATATGACTGAACACATCATTGGCACACTCAAGTACATTTTCCCTGCTTCGGAAATTCTTCTGTAATTCAATTCTTACATTATCGCCAGTCTCGCCGTATGTATCGTACTTCTCTATGAAAAGCTCCGGGCAGGCAAGACGGAACTTGTATATGCTCTGCTTTACATCACCAACCATGTATATATTGTTATTCTCACCAGACAGTCTCGTCTTCGACACCGCATTAAGAATAACCTCCTGCAGCTGATTGGAATCCTGATACTCGTCTATCAGTATCTCTTCAAATCTGTTCGCAAGCTTGTCGGCAGTCTCTGTGTATACAAACTTTCCGTCTTCTTTCTTTACAAGTATTGAAAGTGCAAGATGTTCCATGTCATTAAAATCAATTATACCCTTCTCCCGCTTCACCTCTGAAACACGCTTGGCATACACCTTTGCCACTTTAAGTAAAGTCCGTATCTGGATGCTTGCCCCTGCATGTCTGCAAATATTCCCTCATCATCTTTTAAGAATATCTTATCATTAAGCCGTCCTATGTAATCTTTGAACAACTTTCGCTGCCCCTTAACATATTCCTTAATATCCGGGTCTGCTCCTGCATCCTTTTTTTCTTGACAGGGCTTCAAATGAAAATATTCTTATCCTTCTGCCAAGCTCTCCAAAATCCTGTGAATTAATCATCTCATTAATTCCAAGCAGGTCAGACTGCAAAGCACCTGTATATGCTGCAGGTCCTGCCGGCTCAGAACAGATATCTACTAATCTGTTATATTTATCACGGTAATCGAAAAGTGCATTTTTAATTGAATCATACAGCTCCTTAATTGCAGGATTATCGTAAGTCTCATCATCATAAACTAACATGCACTCGTCAAACCACTCATCAATCCACGGATTGCTTCTTGAAAAACGGTATATTTTATCTATAATGCTCACAAGCCCTGAATCGTCCCGTCCCATGCCAAATGCATCAACAAGATTAAAGAATTCTTCATCTGCTTCGGCATAGAATTCCTCAAGCACATCTTCCAACACATCATTTTCAATAAGCTTCTTCTCACCCTCGTCCATTATCCTGAACCCCGGGTCCAGATTAACCTCTGGAAAATGATTTCTGATTATCCATAGACAGAAACTGTCTATCGTTGTTATCTGTGCGTTGTTAAGCAGTGTTATCTGTCTTAAAAGGTTCACATCCCCGGATTCTCGTCAAGCATTGAATCAAGTGCTTTTCTTATCTTGTCTTTCATCTGGGCTGCTGCCGCCTTTGTAAATGTAACAACAACCAGCCTGTCTATATCTATATTCTTGTCAGGGTCTGTAATCATGGAAATAATTCGCTCAACTAAAACAGCAGTCTTTCCTGAACCGGCAGCCGCTGAAACCAGCACATTACAGTCCCTTGTATCAATCGCGCTCTTCTGCGCCGGTGTCCATTTTCTTTCCATTCTCATCAACCCCTTCCTTTATATTATTCCATAACACTTCATCATCAAATTTCTTTAATTTTCTGTAATTGCAGCCCGGCAAATCCACTGAAAATCCACACACTGCCCCATAAGGACATCTGTCACAGCTTGAAAACTGTCCGTCTTTATAAGGACTTCTCCTGATATCACCACCTGCAATTCTGTCCGCAGTATCAATGGCTCTTACATCAACGAATCTTCCAAGCATATTAAACTGCTCTGTATTCATCACCTTGCTTCTTCGTGAGTCAAATCCGCCGTCAGCCTTTCTGCTAACCGGAATATTAAGTGAAGTACCCTCTGTATTGTCCATCTTCTCGGCAATATCCTTATCCGAATTAACCATTCCTTTAAGACGCAGTTCACCCTTAATCTTATCCTCTATCTCTTCTGCACTCTCTGTTGTCGCAGATACAATCGGGTCACTTATGTTATAGTAGAACACTCCGGCAGGAATCACATTTTTACCCGGACGCATCTTCGACACAAGCTTCATTGCCGCTTCCATGTAGACCATAAGCTGGATATCAATTCCGTAGTAGGTCTTTACTATGTTGAAATCCTTCTTTCCTGTCTTGTAATCGATAATTCTTACATATACATCTGTGCCGTTTTCGCATATGTCAACGCGGTCAATTGTTCCGCTCATAAGCTGCTTTCTGTCTCCGTCTCCGACTTCCATATTAAACTTATGCTCGAATACAAATGGCACGAAATCACCACATTTTAACTGCTCACCCATCGCCCATATAGTGCGGTCTGCAAGGTCCTCCATCCTCTTAATCATGAATGAATTACGGCTTGAATCCTTAAGGATACTGTTCTGGTATATGTCAGTAATTGCAGCGACACTCTTTTTACCATCTCGCGGCGTTTCTCCTCTGATATCAGATAGTACGACTCACCGTTTTTCTTGATTTCGTCGCACACCTCACGGATAACCGCATGCAGTACGACGCCGAAGTTTACCGGTGAAAATGTGAATTCTTCCCTTTCCTTCAAATCAACTCCATACCTTAAGTAATATCTCAATGGACACTCTGCAAAGTTCTCAAAAGATGTGACGCTTCCGACAAGCCTGCCGCCAGTAAGTGAATCAATAATATCCTCATCTACATTTGCAGCAATTTCAGTATTATCAAAGCTGTTAGCCGCCCGCGGTATTGTCACATATGAATTCTGCTGTGCCGTGTCTTTGTAAGATAACTTAAGGCAATGTGAAAACATTTTTCTCATGCTTCTTATAATATATGAAGGCATCAGCGCCGCACCCTCGCTGTTTTTACCGCATATGACATGTAAAGCTTCTCCGCACTCTTTGTCATAATAAGATACAGATAGAATCTCTGTGTAAATGCTTTCTCCCTTACGGAAGCTGACATAACTATTCCCTTATCCTCAAGATACTCCCTGTCGCTTTCTGACAGAACGCTTCTTGAATCAGCCTTCTTAGGTACATTGCCGTCATTGATTCCGACAAAGAACATGACCTTGATATTGTCAAGACGGGTTCTTTCTATATCTCCGATAACAACGCAGTCGTTGGTCTGCGGAATACGTCCTATCTTGATCTCCTGAAATCCTGACGCAAGTATCTTGTTAAATTCTTTAATACCAACCTTCTCGCTTCCAAGAAGGGCATACAGGTTATCTAATACTTCTATAACTTTCTTATATAACTGCGCATATTCATCACCAGTGTACTCGCTGTCATTAAGCACACTTACCTTCTGCTCCATATCTTCACGCACAAGGAATTCGTAAAGAGCCTTTACCATATCTGCAACATCAGATTCCTTTGACTTAAGCACTTCTTCCAATGGATCCAACATATCCGTTATCATTGTTCTTAGTGAATTAAGCTTCTCAAGGTCAGTATTATTGACTGTTCCCCTGAACTTTCTTATCCATGGTTCATGCCATTTTCCCCTGCCTCTGATTCCAACTGCAACACAGTAATTGTCTAACAGATCAATATCTTCGCGCTCCATTCCGCTCATTCCGGTTCTTAGGAATCTAATATGCTGTCATAGCTGTAATTATTCTCTATTATTCCAAGTGCACCGTTAATTGCCGCAATAAATGGATTGTCCGTCACATGGCGCTTGTAATCTAAGAAATATGGTATATCGTTCTGCTTTAATATATTAGCCGCCAGTTTGCCGTAGCCATCCATGTCCGCAGTAACTATCGCAATCTCGTTATATCTGTATCCACACAGTCTTGTAAGTCTTATTATTTCTCCTGCTGCAAATGTTAATTCTTCCTTGGCAACAGCTCCCTCATATATAACGATATTGTCAGTCTTCTTATTAAATCTTCCCGAATTGTTTCTGAAAAGATTCTGTTCCAGGAAATCCAGTTCTTCTGAATTCTTAAATCTTGAATTAACATTTACAATTACATTCTTTCCCGGTACTGCTTTTCCTGCAATATACACAGGTTCAAGGACTTTCACATGTTCTTCATCGCATATCTTATAAAGCTTTGATACGCAGTCCTTACTCATGAAAAAAGTTCTTCCCTGCCTCTTACTGAATTTTCACGCTCAGATGCATCAATTGTCAGAGAAACATATATCTTCGGACACATTGATAAAAAAGAATTGTCATTAAATTGTACTGAATCGGGTAAAGCCTGTGAACCCGTCAAATACTATCTCGCAATTCTTTATTCTCTCTGACTCTGTAACCTTGCTGCATAATTTATCCAGTATTTCTTCTTTAGTTATATAATTCTTGTCTATGTACTCTGCAAATGCGTTATATACAAGTACTATATCATCAAGCTTATACTGAAGTGCTACACTTCCCTTTGAATCACTGTATGCTGCACCTGCCGCATCCTGCATAACATCCGGCTTGATATCATACTGAAGCATCTCCGATATAACAGACTTCATCTCTGACACAAATCCTGTATTAGACAGATTACTTCCAAAATATTTTAATCTGTCCTTGTTCTGCTCTAAAACTCTTTTAATAATCAGATTCTTTCCTGTATCATCAAGGACTTCAAGATTATCCTCACCCACTTCCTCAAATACTTTATACGCAAGCCTTTCAAAGCTCACAACATCTATATTAAGTATTCCTTTTCTTGGATGCATGGACACCAGTCTTTTCTGAATTGCCATAGTGTACTGCTCCGGCACAACAACTATATAATTCCTGTCAGGATTCTTCATTGACTCTTCAATTATATGCGTATACAGATAGTGCGATTTACCCGCACCTGAGCTTCCCAGAATTAATTGTAATGACATGTGTTACTCCCCTAATCTTTCTATAATAGACTTTACCATCATTTACTTTACCATAATGCACTTTTTCATATCATGTCTCATCATGGTTCGAAATCAACCGCTTCATATTCCACCGTATCTGAATAGTCCCACCATTCTCCCTGATAGCCTGTAAATCCGTTATTTTCCATAGCATTCTGTAGAATCATCACATTTTTCACAGCCTCTTCATCTTCTATATCAGAATAATCTCTATCTGCTTTCAAAGAAAAATCATCAAATTCTGTCGGCATTGATATAACACTTCCATCAGCAGCAACCATTGTAATATCCACTGTTCCTCCAAGATTATGCTTTTTTCATTCCGTTAGCCGGATTTGCCACATAACTAGGGTCCGGATATACTTCCCACAATTTCTGCTGTGCCTCAAACGGTCTGTATGCATCCCAAATCTTTAAGCTGTACCCCTGTTCTTTCAGTTCTTTCTGCACATTTGCAAGCTTCTTAACTGTTCCGTATCGAAGGTATGCGTCTGTGAAATCATATATTCTGACACCTGTAAAGCTATTGTCTGTCGCATACATCAATTCGACATATATATCCGGTATGTATTTATTTACAAGAACATATTCGTCATCTTCCGGTTCTTTTTCGGTTGTAATCTCCTGTGTTATAATTTCCTGTGCTGTCACTTCCTGTGCTGCAGTCTCCTGTATGTTCGCCATCTCTTTTTCCTGATACATCATCTGTTGTAACATTTTTCTTTTGTCCACATGCTGTCATGCCTGCCGCTATAATCACTATTACTGCAAATGTTTTGATAAATTTACTGTTCATAATCATTCACCTCTTCATAAACCTACCATTTCATCATATTTAACAATTTAGTAGGTTTTTCAAGCTATGCATTAATTTAATGTGCCATTTTACACTATCCAATACATTTGTATTTAATATACCACATTTTAATCATAATCTCCCACTCCATACCATATATTTTGTAATAATGAATATGAAGGGCAGGTTTCTTTGTGATGAGTCAGACTAAAATTGTTGTTATTCCATTTAAAAAGCTCCTTATTGAGCGGTTATCGCTGCTATTATAATAGCTTTTATTATATTCGCTGTTATCCGTCTTGGCAGCAATAGTTCTGATAATTCCAGGAATACTACTAAACCTAAGAGCAGCACTGTAAATGCTTCTGCTTCTTCTAATATTGAGACACCCCTTGATAATGCCGACGCTCCTAAATTCTGCCCCGGAGTATATACCGCCTCTATTCTGTTAGACGGCAACCCCGTTGATATCCAGGTCACAGTTGATTCCTCTAACATTAACAGCATTGAGCTTGTTAATCTTTCTGAATCAATCACAACTATGTACCCTAAGCTCACAACTTCATTTGATGAAGTTGCTGCTAAAAGTCATGGAAGCCGGCACAACCAACATAACCTATGATTCAGCCAACAGATATACATATTCCGTCTTTATAGAAGCAATAAGCGCAGCCCTTAAAAAGGCTGCGCCATGATTAATATCTTATATTTTCTGTCTTGTACCCCACATGCCTGCTAAATCCGTCTGCCACTACTTAGAATAAGTCACAGCCTCACTATTCTCATCATAATCAAACATGCCATCATTCTTCTCTTCAAGTGCCTTGATGATGTGATATGTATATTCATTATATGGTGTATCAATTCCAAGTTCTTTCCCCATGCGCATCATTGCGCCAGAGAACATATCTATCTCTGTGTGTCTGCCAGCGTCAATATCCTGCAGTGTTGAATATCTTGCTGTTGGCGGAACAGCGCTTCCTCGGCTTGAGTTATCTGCACACCTGCTCATATCAATGCCTTTGGCAAGAGCTACTGCTTCAACCTCCTTACGTAATCCTTTGCTGATTGCTTTCATATGCTCACTGTCAGTATAACAGCCAACACCTGCTCCAATAATAGCCTGTGGAAGATTGTTACAGATATTAAGTCTATACTTGCTCCATATCTCTTCTTTGATATATTCAGTCACTCTGTAATTAAGTCCTGTTCCATAAAATAAATCTCTTATTGCCGCAACTCTCTCACTCTCAAATGGTGCAGTTTCCTCTCCATATATAATGCCTATTGTAGTCTGAGGATTGAACACATATTCCTTACCTTCGCGGTGTGACGCCACCTTTATAAGTGAATAAATGATATGTGATTTATCTATCTTGGTAGATATTATCTCTTCACTGTCAACACCATTCATAAGACTCATGACAATTGTATTCTCACCGACGGCTTCCCTAATATCATCTAATGCACCTGCAAGTGCGCCGTATTTTAATGATACAACAAGAAGGTCAACACCTTTTGCTTCCTCTGGGGTCAATACCTCCGGGTGGTATGTCTTTCCATTAATCAGACAGCCTTCTGCCTTAAGTCTTTCCGCTCTTTCGCCCTTTGCAATAACGCTTAAACTTATATCCTTCTTTTCTGAAAGTCCCCATATAACATAAGAGCCGACTGCTCCTGCTCCAAGTACTGCCACTGAATGTATCTTCATATACATTTTCCTCTCATTCTTTGTAATTTCTTCAAATATATATACACTTCAATTCTTTCCGCGTCAAATGCTTTTATCTTCCTACAATATCGCCCTCTTCAAAATCGTAAGTCAGCTTCTTTCCATATGCCATGACATATGCAGCACATTTCTGCTCATAGTCTGTGTGCTGCATTCTTAAACTTGCTGTTCTTTCATCAAGCTGTCTGTCCGGATATATTACTGGCAGGACATGTACCCTGAATGTGTGCAAATGTGTACTTTTTAACCTGCTGTTCAACAAACAGCGAAATCACCGGCACATTAAACTTTACCGCATACAGATATGCACCTCTTTTTTGCATGGGCGGGGCTTCCGATAATTAAACCACATTTCCTGCTCAGGATATATAAGCACAAGTTTGTTTTCATCAAGTGCATTCTTAATCTGATTAGGAAACTCAGTCTCCATAAACCATTTCAGGCTGCTTACGGGCATTGTGTCGGCATATTTTTGCATATACCCGACAAAACCTTTCATTGCAAGGTTAGAATCTTGATTAACAATACTTATTCTTCTGAATCCAGCTTTTCTCATTGCAAACCTGACAATTGCAGGGTCTAACGGGCTGAAATGATTGCATGTTACAATCGCAGGACCTCTGATTCCAGAAAGATTCTCAAGTCCGTCAACTTGTGTTATAAGCCCCACCGCAGAAGTCCCGGCATGAAATATAGCTTCTGCAATATATTTCTTCACACAAAAACCATATGCTGTGCGGTAATCAATATAATGTCTTAGTAATGCTTCTTTATCTTCGCGTAACAGCTTAGGGTCTCCCCGGCTCAACCTTTGAATTCAACTGATTAAGGCTTACAGCCGTCCTAATATTTTCATAGACCTGCTCCCTATCACCAATCATATCTCCTCCGACATAATTTATTTTGCAGCATCACTGCTATCCTTCACGAAACCACTATCCACAACAATTCTGCTTCCCACAACATCAGAAAACTTAACCCCATCACCGTCCGCAATATTCTCAGCCCTTGCAAGAAGCTTCTTTAAATTCTCACGGTCAGCTTTCCTTTCATTATCCCCATACTGCTTGCGCTGTTTAATCAGCAACGGATAAAATCCCGACTCCGCCGCATACTGCCAGAAATACTCCTCATACGGAATCTCGCTGTAATGCCACGGCTTGTCAAACAGGTTATAATGTATCAGCTTCGGTCTTGCTATATACTCCCCGCCCTTGTTAGGCATAACATTCCATTCCTTATCAAGAAAATATATTTCTTTTGCACACATAGCATTAATATAATCCTGGTCAGGTGCAACACTGTCAAAGTGATATTCAGCCATAAGCTTTAAGAATCTGTCTGCCAGATGAGCCTGTCTTATCTTATCAAGGTTCATAAGAAGCACTCCTGAATTGACATATTCATCCCGCTCTATTCCCACTACATTTTCAATGTAATGAGCCAGTATTGTATTCTTTCCTGCAAATGTATCTCTTACTGCACCAAACATTGCATCTCCCATATCAACTGAATAAAGCTTTTGCAATGTCATCATTTATTACGGTATCAGAGTCAATATACACAGCTTTATTAAGTTCTGGAAAAAGCTCTGCAATAAATAACCTGAAATATATCGTCAGTGTAAACTCGCCTGAATAAAGCCTGTTTTCCTGCCTGTCAGTAACTGTCTGTCCAAAGCTTTCAGAATATTCGTACATTTTCTTTCTTATATCAACGAATTCAATATCTATGTTTTCATAATCCTTTATCACATTACGAAGCTGAATCATCGTAATATTCTTCACATTATCGCACATAACAATAATGCGGTAACGCTCATCACAAGCCACATGTACAGCCAGCGATTTAAGGCACACTGCCAGATATGGTGCGTACTGTTCATTAATCGAGAAAAACACAGGAATACGTGAAACTGCCATATACTCTTCATGCTCCCTGTTATAAGAATCCAGAAGCTCATCATATTCATGAAGTCCAAGTATATTATGCATTTTATCAATCTCCCACGGCTTGACTGAAACAGTCCTTATCACCGGAAACACCCGGAAGGTAGTTGTAAAATGCTGAAAAACAGTGTTGTCATGCAGCCTCCTCTGGTCATTAAACTTTCGTCCGCACAGATTAACTCTTGTTGCAAATGTATTAACAGCCGTCTGGTCAGGCATAAACATTTCCTTTCTTATGCACTGTTCACGACATTTTTCCAGAAGCCCGTTCTGTCTTATCATCCTCATATTCATAAGCATTACTCCGGAATTAATGTAACCATCACCGAAAAGCCATCTGCCATAATAATCAGAAACTCCCGCAATCTCTATGCCATCCATATTCTGATAATAAAAATCCCTAAAATCTTTTCTGCACAACACATCAGTATCCAGATAAAGAACTCTATCCTTAATATCTGTCTTATCAGCAAAAGGCGCAACATACAGCACGCAGTAAATCTGCTCTGCATATTTGCCTCCGGCAACTCCTCAACAAAATATCTTGTAACATCAACAAGAAAGATATTTACTTTAATGTCCGATTTATTCAATCTTTCTTTCAGATATTTTGCAAATGCTTTATCAACCGGCTTGTAATTAATACCTTTTTCCCTGTAATCAACCGTGAGAATATATATATTTAACGGTTCATCCACATTTTTAATAAGAGACATTGAAGATAAAAAGAATCCCCTTCTGCATTGGTTTATCACCACAATACAATATGTTCATAAATCCGTATCCTTTCTTAATTTATTAAATATGTCTGATTTATCCTCTCTGTATTGATTTTCCCCAGTTTCTTAAGTAAAATACATATAAGTTTTAAACGATAATTAAAGAATTGAGGAATGTTATGATATTTAAGATTTTCAAAAAAGATTTGAAAGGTCTTAGCAGGAATATTCTGGCTTTAGCCATTGCGCTTGGTCTGTGCCTTATTCCATCGCTTTACGCATGGTTTAACATATATTCCAACTGGGATCCTTACGCAAACACTGCGTCTGTCCAGATTGCTATTGTTTCTGAAGATGAAGGCTACTCTGAATCTGATGATTCCACTATCAATATGGGAGAACAGATTGTTGAACAGCTTCATTCGAATGATAAATTAGGCTGGCGTTTTCCGGAAACTAAAGATGAAGCCATGAATAAACTGAATGCCGGGAAGTACTATGCCGTTATCGTTGTTGGTGAGGACTTTTCACGAAGCCTGTATGACTTCCTTGACAATGGTCTTAATCCACCAACAGTTACATATTATGAGAATTCCAAGAAAAATGCTGTTGCTTCCAAGATTACAGATACAGGAAAAAGCACTCTTCAGAACACTATCAATTCCGAATTCATTGATGTGTGTGTTAAGACTATTATGCAGGGACTTAACGAAATAGCTGAAAATGATCCTTCAATTATTGAAAAGACAGTTAAGGATTTACAGAGTGTATCTGCCAATATTAATTCTTACGATACCATGATTGACATGTTTATTAAGAGTAATTCAGACCTGGCAGATAATCTTGCAAAACTTCAGGAGGTTCTTCCACAGATTAAAGATGTTCTTACCGGAACAACTGATGTTGCTGATATTGCCAATAAATCTCTTGATAATGTCACAGATGATATTGCAAACCAGATTGATGCGCAGCTTAAAGCTATGAATGAATTAACTGACAGCGCACTTGATTCTCTTGATAAAGCTGTACAGCTTTCAATAATTGAAGTCGGACAGGCTGGCGTTGAGCTTAGTAAAGCCAACAAACAGTTAAAGGAACTTATAGACCAGAATAAGGCTCTTGAAGATGCTATTGATTCCCTCAGCAAAGTAGATGGCATTGACCCAGCAGTTATCACCGCCCTAAAGTCAGCTCTAGCTTCTGTTAACGCTATGGAGAATATCGCATACAACCTTGTTCAGCAGTGTGCCGATATTCTTACTGATTCACCTGAAACACTTCAGGCAAAATACCAGTTAATCAAGTCTGTTGTTGAACAGTGCCGCACAGAGCTCCAGAAGAGCCAGACAATTATGCAGACTGTAATAAGAACTAATGTTAACCTTCTTAAGGCTTCCATTAAGAATGCCGTAAGCAGCCTTGCAGCTAATATAAGCAGTGCCGGAGACAATATTAATGGAATCTCGCAGATGCTTCTTGGAGTAAGTGATATATCAGTAAATATTAATACAACTCTAGAAAGCACAAAAACATTACTTGATTCTCTCAATAAAAGGCTTGATACCATATCTGGTTCAGTAGGAGATATAAGTTCATCTTCTACATATAAACTGGTAATGGATTTCATCAACTCAGACGCACAGTCAATAGCGTCATTCCTGTCAGAACCTGTACAGGTAGAAGAAATCTACGTCTATATGCAGACTAACTATGGAACAAGTGTTACACCTTTCTATACAACACTTGCTCTCTGGGTTGGAGGAATTGTTTTAGTTGCCCTTATGAAAGTAAAGGTTGACTATGAGGATGATGAATTCAAGGATGCCACAGAACATCAGAAATATATGGGCCGTGCACTACTCTTCCTTGCAATGGGACAGCTTCAGGCTCTTGTAGTTGTTCTTGGTGATTTGTACATTTTAAAAATTGACTGCACCCACCCATTCATGCTGTGGCTTGCAGCCGCTATAACAAGCTTTGTATTTACATTATTTATATATACACTTGTTCTTACATTTGGTGATTTGGGAAAAGCTATTGCTGTAGTTATGATTGTGTTACAGATTGCCGGTTCAGGCGGAACTTATCCAATAGAACTTCTTCCTGAATTCTTCCAGAATGTGTACCTTTACTTCCCATTCCCTTATGCAATCAATGCCATGAGGGAGGCAATAAGCGGATTATATCAGTGTGATTACGCTGTATTTCTTGTGAAATTATGCGCTTATGCTGTTATTTCTCTTATTCTGGGACTCGGAATCAGAAAATCACTTCTTGAAGTACGCGAGTTCTTCGAACGCCGTATGAAAGAAACACATTTTATGTAAAGGAGAAATGAATTTATGCAAAATGATGATTTTAATATAGATGTTGTTATTGCGGAAATCACAGCATTTGCAGAAAATATGCACGCTAAGAACCAGCACAAGAAAAGGTCTGCTTAAGATGTATGATGATAATTCCTTTAGTATTCATGGTGCTTATGTTTACCATGGATACAGCTAAGGTTGTTTATCTGCTTCTTTGGGTAATCTCACTTTTTATATTCTGTGCTTATCTTATAGTTATTGATTATATTGATGACAAGCTCGCAAGAAAGCTCAATGAGCTCAATATTGAGATTAAGGAAAAACAGGCTGATACTTCTCTTACAGACAGTATCAAAGCATTTTTAAGTGAGGTACAGTTATGAAAAATATATTTAAGATTATACGGGCTGACCTTCGCCATATAAAAAACAAATGTAATTGCACTATGCGTAATTATCGGTCTTACCGTTATTCCTGCATTGTATTCGTGGTTTAATATCCTGTCAAACTGGGATCCATATGGACAGGCTTCCACAAGCAGGATTAAAGTTGCTGTTGTATCTGTTGACAAAGGTACTTCTCTTGAAGGAACGGAGCTTAATGTCGGTGACACCATAATTGACGCACTTAAAACTAATAACACCATCGGCTGGCAGTTTGTTGCTTCATCAGATGAAGCAATCGAAGGCGTATACAGCGGTGAGTATTATGCAGCCCTCGTTGTTCCAGAGAATTTTTCCAAGAATCTTATAAGCTTCTTAAGTGATTCCATGGAACATCCTCAGTTAAAATATTACTGTAACCAGAAAGCAAACGCTATTGCACCTAAGATAACAGACAAGGATAAAACAGCAGTTCAGCAGCAGGTAAACCAGACATTTATAGATACAATCGTATCTACAATTGCCGGTACTGGCGACTCAGTTATCAAAGATGCAGATAAAGAAACCGGTTCTCTTATGGATGCAGTTATTAACAGACTTACATCCGCAAGGACTACACTTTCAACATACGATGTAATTCTTAACTCAATGCTTGCAATTACTGACCTTACATCATCAATAAGCAGCAGTTCAAACAGTGCTGCACCGCAAGTTTATACACAATTACAGTTACAGCAGAAGCAGTTAATAACCTTACAGGCACTTGTAAATGGTAATTCCGCTGAATCTTTAAATGAATTATCATCTGCTCTTTCAAACCAGATGTCCCAGATTCAAAGCATTATGAGTTCATTAACAGAGCTTTATTCTGACATGAACATGGATGTTGCAGACCTGTCTGCTGCAATTAAGCTTACATCGGGCTCACTCACTCAGACTAAAAGAGCTTCTCAGTGACCTTAAGACAAAGCTTGATAATGCAATTAATACATTAAACACAATCACTGAACAGGATACATATGGTTTATTATCAGAGATGTTAAATGCAGATGCCAATACTTTGGGAGATTTTCTCTCTGCACCTGTAAATATAACAACAGAGCAGGTATATGCTGTTAAAAGCTATGGAACAAGCGCTTCACCATTCTACACAATACTTGCACTGTGGTTTGGTGGACTTATACTTGTTGCTATTATGCACACACCTGTGCATCCTGCTCCGAGACATTCCAGCAGATGCAAAGAGATATGAAAAATTCTTCGGAAGGTATTTTATATTCTTTGCAGTAGGACAGCTTCAGGCACTGCTTATAACACTTGAAATCTTCTCTACATAGGAATCCAGTGTTACCACCCATTCCTTTACTGGGTTGCATGTGCATTCTCAAGCTTCGTATTCACCTTCTTTATGTACAGCCTTACTGTTGCATTTGGAAATATCGGTGAAGCACTTGGAATTGTCCTGCTCGTTATACAGGTTGCCGGCTCAGGCGGTACATTCCCTATAGAAGTACTTCCTAACGCCTACCAGATAATATACCGATTCCTGCTCTTCCCATATTCAATGTATGCATTAAGAGAATGTATAGCAGGAATGTACCGATACGATTACATTAAGAACCTCGCATTTCTTTCAATATATATAGTTGTTTCTCTGATTATCGGATTGTTCTTACAGAAACCATTTGAGAAGCTGAATCATATGATTGAGAGAAGTAAGGAGAAGTCGGGGGTTATGTTGTAAGAAGTTGCTCCCCTAAAGCACGCCCAGCCGTGTATATTAGTAAAATCAAAACACGCTTCCGCTCGGATTCCGACGCAGCGGTACTAAGATTTATAAAGGTTTGCCGCCTATGGCGGCTGCCTTTATAAATCAAGTGCCGGCGTCTTCATACGGTTTTGATTTTACTAATATACACGGCTGGGCTTTTCTTTACCGGACAACTGCTCCGCCCCGCCTTTGGCAAGGTTGGGGTGGAGTGATATTCTCATCTCTTATCAAACAATTTTTTTTGTGGGGAATCAAATTGTTATAATTCAATTACGATATCTGCAAAATCTATGGTTGCTTGTTTATGTGCAATCGTAATAATAGTTTTTGTTTTTTCAATTTTGTAATTGTATCTTGTATAAGAAATTCTGATTCATTGTCCAGTGCAGAAGTTGCTTCATCAAAAATCATAATTGGTGAATTTTTTATTATGGCTCTAGCCATTGCTATTCTTTGTTTTTCTCCTCCAGACAAATTGTGTCCGTTGCCAATTATCATGGTTTGATATTTATCGGCTTGCTTCATAATAAAATCATGAGCATTAGCTAATTTTGCTGCATTTATAATTTCTGCATCTGTTGCATCCGGTTTACCATATCGTATATTCTCGATAATATTTGTTTCAAACAAATATGCTTCTTGAGGAACATATGCTATCAATGCTCTTACATTTTCTAATCCAAGCTCTTTAATAGATTTTCCAAAAAATTTAATATCACCAGAAGAAATTGGATAAAAACCTAATAGAAGTTTTGCTATTGTACTTTTACCACATCCCGATCTACCTATTAACGCCACATTCTTATTTTTAGGTATTGTTATTGTTACTTGATTTAAAACGGGTGTAGCTATATTATATTGAAAAGATAAATTATCAATATTAATTGCACTAGATTCATAAGTGCTATTAATTTGCATGTCATTTACCATTTCAGTACATTCTTCTTTCTCATCCAGAAAAGAAAATATTCTCTCTGCAAAAGATATACAATTCATCAATTCAGGATAATATTTACCTAATTGCAAAAATTGTAAACTAAGTGCAGCATATATAGTATAGACTGCTGCAATATCTCCCAAAGAAACTAATTGATGTTGTAAAAAATAAATACCTATAACTAAAAAAGTAATGCACACAACATATCAAAAGCAACATTAAAGGGATTCTAAAATACTAACTAAGTACATTCTTTTCCTCTGTACATAACAATATTCTTTATTAGCTAGTTCATATTTCTTCCGGTTATGATGCATAAAATCGTACATTTTATTTACCTCTATACCGGTCAACATATTAGACAATTTTTCTGTCATTATTGCATTTTTTTTCTGCGGACTCTTTTCCTACTTTTTTCATTGGTTTAGATATTAATGTATTAAGTAAAAAAAGTAAAATATTCAAAAGAACAAGAACTAATGTCATTGCCGGATTGATTATAAACATTATTATTATATATACCAAAACGGAAATTATAGGAGCCAACACTCTCCTTAGTCTGGATGAATATATTTCACTTGCTTTATCTGTATCATAAATTAAACGTGATAGCAATTCACCACTATGATGTGTATCATAGAATTCCATTGGAAAATTTAATGTTTTAGAAAATACCTTCTTCTTTATTTCTATAGAACCTTTTTTTTGCTTCATTATTGTAAATATACATAAACATTGAAGCAATACATACTGCAACTATTCCTATCAATAAGTAGAATCCCATAGTTACACTTACATCTTCATAATTTCCTTTTTCTGCAATATCAAATATAGATTTTACAAAAAAGCGAACCTGTAACTTCAAATACAGCATAAAAAGGTTGTCATCATTATTATAGATACAATATATATCATTAATCTGTTTTCTAATAAACCTAAAAACTTCCAAAAAACATTTTTCTGTGTCATTAGCACTACTCCTATATACTAATAATTTTATTCTATTCCTGTTTCACATTCTTTATTGTACAATTTTGAATATAAACCTTCTTTACCTAATAATTCAAAATGACATCCTCTTTCAGCGACTTTACCTTTATGTAAAACAATAATATCATCTGCATTACGTATAGTTGACAATCTATGAGCAATGATGATCACTGTTTGATTATTCTTTCTTGTTTCTATTATTCTATTTATCGCTTCTTCCGTTTTTACATCTAAAGCGGATGTTGGTTCGTCTAATAATAAGATAGAAGATGATTTTAGAAATGCTCTAGCAATAGTTAATCTTTGCCTTTGTCCACCCGACAAATTTACTCCATTCTCTCCAATAAAAGTTTGATATCCATCCGGTAAGGTAATAATGTAATCGTGAATACACGCAGCTTTACATGCATCTATCACGACTTCCATAGACACATCATCCATACCATAAGTAATATTAGAAAAAATTGTATCTGCAAATAAAAATACATTCTGTGATACCAGAGCAATCTCTTTTCTTGCAGCTGTTAAATTCCATTTTCTAAAATTTTGTTCGTATAGGTAATAATCTCCTTCTCTTACTTTTTCTAAACCGCATATAATTTTAAATAATGTAGATTTTCCTACACCAGATGATCCTACAATTGCTGTTGTAGTCCCTTTTTTATATCGATATTCAATTTATCAAAAACTCTCTTTTCACGATTAGAGTTATACCAAAACGAAACATCCTTAAAACATATTACACTTTCTGTTTTTGATAAATCAGAGATATTTCCACAATATGTTCCTGAATGCTCTTTTGGAGCAGCCATTATCTCATTTATTCTTTTTATTGATATCAATAATTCTCTTCCATCATTTATTTTAAAAGGTAATTCACTCATGGGAGATGATATTTTATTAAACAAAATAATAAAAGCCATCATATCTCCTATGGATAACTGTCCTTTAAAAAATTCCATCAATGCAATTAGAGAACAGATAACACTAGGAATCCATTTGACTAAGCTCTGAATTACGTTTCCAATTGCTTGATACTTATTACGATAAATTTCATTTCCTAAAATATCGTTTGCAATTTTTTCTACTCGTTCATTTAATATTTTATTTAAACCATAGCTACGTGCTATTGCAATTCCTGCAATATCATCATTAGCTACTTGTGTCAATTCATCATACTTTGCTCTCCTAGACTTTGCTAATCTATTAATATTTTTAGCTAGATTGTTGCTTATACACATTACTAAAGGATAGCAAATCACGATACTCAGTAAGAGTATCCAATCCATTTTAAATATTGAATAACTCAATGCTAAAATTGTAATAATTGATTGAAAAATCTCTGGGATTATTTCAGAATAAAGTTGGCCTATTTTTTCAATATCGGAAATTAATTTTGTAATTAGAGTTCCTGTATGTTCATTAATGTATGCATATTCAATCTCTTCAATTTTTTTACAATATAATTCTTGCTTTCCTTCTGTATTACCAAACTAAATTGCTCTCCACAAAGTTTCTTAAAAAAGAAATTAACGTAGACAGGACAACAAAAATCGATATTGTAAAAAAAATTGATTTAAGATTAACAAACTTACCCGCAATCATATCATTAATTGCTACAGATATTATTTTGGAACCTTCAACTAAGATATAGGATAAAAAATAAGAAAATACAATAAATAATAAAAAATAGTAAATATACTTCACAGATAGTTTTAAATAAATATTTTGTTTCTTCATATAACCTCCATGTTTAATCCTTTTTAGTATGTATGAAATTATATGAGTTTTTATTAATGATTACATTAAATATAATATCAATTTTGTTGTATTTTCTCTAATTTGATGCTATTATGTGTACAATATAATGAATATAAGGAGATACAAATGCCAATCCCTCTGAGTTCAAATGAGATAATACATGTAGACCACAAGATAAAGAAGCCTCATATTCTATGCCACACATGCAAGCAGCTTCTGATCATTATATGTTAGGATATCTTGTCAGTGGAGATCGTAAATGGTTTTCCTATGAAAATATTAAAATTGCACATTCCGGAGATGTTGGGATAAGTAAACCGAATGTATATCATCGAAATTGTGCAATGTCTGATATTCCCTATGAACGATACATAATTAAATTTCGACTTGAAGCATTACAGCCAGCAATTAATTTAGTTGGACAATCAGAATTTGACATATTATGTACAGACTATTTGCATTTTTTACCTGAATCGCAAATAAAAAATAAAATCCCAGTTTGAAGAAATGTATCAGGAATATAACAATAATCCTTCTTATTCGCAACTAATTTTAACTGGTATGTTACATAAATTATTTTTTTACAATATATCAGGAACATTTGCCTATAGAATCTTCGCAATTGCTTTTTAATAAATTTGATTCGCGAATACATGACGTTCTTGTTTATATTGAAAATAATCTGAGTATAATCCTACAATAGATGATGCTGCTAAATACATATCTTTATCAACATCACATTTTTCTCGATTATTCAAAGAAGTAACTGGCTGTTCTTATACTGATTATTTAACAGCAACCAAATTGCAACATGCTCAGTTATTACTTGAAATACACAATTATCAATTAGTCAGATAGCTTATAAAACTGGCTTTTCTAATGCTAATTATTTAGCTACTGTATTTAGCTTTTCTAAAAAAAAAATTTAATTGTTCTCCTTCA
>VOFH01000146.1_pt1 | contig 42000 bp, 62 predicted proteins | sample 5384091 | NCBI WGS metagenome assembly VOFH01 (sample SAMN12384727, study PRJNA508395) | human gut metagenome | isolation source: healthy gut G | host: Homo sapiens
AATAATGGGCACATCTGTTTCTAATAGTTGTCACACACTGAATCCAATTCTCCAGACAGGCTCCCGTAGTAGAATAAAGATTAGCAATAATATTCTTATCCTCATTGTACATATCCTTAAAAACCTTGAAAGCATACCCATAGAAAAAAACTCAATAATAACCCACAAAGGATACTTGCCATCGTATTTATCATTATGATGTTTTACAACAGGTGAATCCTTATTCTCACGCAAAATAGTTCTAAGATGGTGTTGAAAATTTCTGCCATCGTGATACCTGCTGAAATTATTTGGATCAAGATATCCGTCCGGACCATACTTAGTACCGTGGTGATAGGAAATCTGTGTACGCAAAGCAAACTCAATCTCCTCAACCACCTCAAAAGCCACGCTCTAAGCTTCTGGTCAAACATATACACATTTCTAATCTGGTCAAAAGTAGTTCCCTCAATGAACCTGCCCTTGCCCTCATATCTGAAAGACTCACAATAAGCAGAAAATCTATAATAATTAGTATGCTTCAAAAACTGCATACAATCATTCTTATCTTCAATAATAAGCCCTTTAGATTTTAAAATTCTAACCTGATCCTGATAACTTGCCGCCTGTTTAATCTTTCATAAAATCGCCTCGCTTGCACAATATGTTGGTATAGTATATGGTGCGCCTTGGTTTTTACTACTTCTTTATGAAAACACGTTTAACATTAGACCATTTACTCCAATTGTCATCCGCACCATTAACACGTACTCTAAAATAGTATGCCTTGCCTGACTTAAGCTTTTTAATTAAGTATGTATTATTCTTAACAACCTTAGTCTTAGCCTTTTTAAACTTCTTATTACTAGCATATTGAAGTTTGTATTTCTTTTTGCTCCATTAACTTTTTTAAACTTAATTAATACTGACTTCTTACTTGTTCCCTTTAGCTTTCTTAACCTTAACTGAAGTAATCTTACTTGCCTTGATTTTTGTTGTACTAGTTTCCTGATGAGTTGTTATCTGAACAGTTGATGTTTCTGCAACGCTAGTACTTTCTTTAGGTCCCTGACCTTCTGCCAAAGTTGTAAAATAATGTGACTGGCTAAACAATTGCATATTCAAATCCTTATCCGCTATTGTAACAATCTCGTACCAATATTCAGTATTAGGCTCCAGCTTTATTCCCATATCCTTATTGACATTGCATTCAATCTCAATCTTATTACCAGCTGCTGTATTAACTTTTTCAATGCTTTTCACTACAACATTGTTACTAATCTTACCTTTATATATAGTCCATTTAAATGCCTTAACATTTATTCCCTCTGCCTGTGCATTATAAAGAGTTGCGTGCAAAATTGCATTGTTATCGGTTATAACATTCTCGCTTCCTGATAACATTAAATTAGGTGATTGCAATGCCATTACCTTAAAAGTTATACCTAAGCTCAATATCATCATTGTTAACATAATAATAAATTTAACTTTTGCTTTTTTTCATCTTCATTCCTCCAATTTACTTATTTTTATAACACTTTGCTACATACTCTTTCATATCTTCAACACATTCATCACAAAACAGTGTATTCTTGTTTTCGACCTCTATATTATCAATCCAGCCAACATTCATCAAACAGCTTTCATTTCTCCCTGTGTCAGGATGGCATGTTTTACACCTTTCTCCTCCTCTACATATCGTCTTTTCTTCATTTATCCATTCATGATAATGGTCAGGTGCTCCATATATATGTGCCATCTCGTGAACTAAACAAGAAACCATGCTCTTAAAATATATATTTGATTCAAAAATATTTTGCATAAAAATTCCATTACTGTACCATCTAAAACTTCTATTTGCTTCATTTCCATTACTGTCAAACAATTTGTTGCCTGTCCACAAAATTGAAACAATGCCATTTCTCGAACTTCCTGGATATTTTGAAATAAAATCATCATACATTTCATATGGATCAGTACATTTTATATTATGTTCTGAACATATTTCGTCTATTGATGATTTTGTTATTCCTTTTCCGCTTTCAATTTTACATTTATCAGCTAAAGAAACTATTTGTTGTGGTTCATTGTTTATTGCATATATTCCTAATACTTCTTTAAAATCTCATTTGCTAACTTATTTGCCTCCTGAATACTTTCACTATGTCCCTTATCAAACGAATATCTAACAGAAAAAAGCCTGATCATAATAATTATTCACATTAATCACATATGGCCAATAAACTATACTTAGTTGCATATAATTTTGATTATTTAGAGATGAACCGTAAAAATATGCTCGTGTCCCTTTAGTTCGTGCTCTAAGTACTAAACCTGTATTTTCTATTTTTCCTTCCGATACTGCTTGTGCCCATTTTGTTAAATCAATATTGTGTCCTCTATTTTTGACTCCTGCACTTGCAAACTCAGCCCACACATCATCATAGGTATCTGGACGATTGTTCCATGTAACTTCACTTATTTTCCATTTTTCTTTTGGAGCCTTAATTTCCATAATTCCTAAGCCATTAGAAACATCTGCACTTTCTACAATTTTCAAATTAGCTGACTCTATTCTTGCTCCATAAAACTCATCCATATTTCCTGTATATGGCAATCCTTCAGTTGATATAAAACACATGTATTCAGTATTAGTATACGGTGCAAAATTTCTCCCGCAATTCTGAACTTCAATATTCTCTCCATTAATAATATTTACATTTCTATGCCCTGTAAAACTTGATACTAATGCACTTTGAAGTCTATTATCCATCCATACCATTGTTGGATCTATAGTAATAGGATACATTCTCTCTTTATCATTTAAATATTCTTGATTAACTACTACACTTATAATGTATTCTTCTTTTTCTTCTTTTATTTCATAATGTACATTATCATAATCTAATATTCCACCATTGTCCTTTATATTAGGTGCAGCAATGTACGCTATAGCTTCACCATTTTCTTTCTCAATAATTTTAATTTCTTTTTACTGACATCATCTTTTTCAAGTTTTATGTCCTCTTTTTTTTAATTTAAATGAAAAATATTATTTTCTACTTTTTCATTTAATATTATTTCCTCCTTAACTCCATTCTCATAAGATAAATATTTGTAGTCTATTTTACCATCTTTCATTTTGTATGTAATACAATTTTCGTCTACCTTAGTTTTTTGCCTTCTGAATCAGTAGGTGTAAACTCGATAATTTTTTGTTCGTTTTCCATAACCACACCTTGAGTCTCGGACAATTCTTTTGGAAAATAATTTTTTGGTTTCTGAAGAATTGCTCATTAAATAATTGCTTACATTTCGCACATCTAATTCTTTTAATTTTTTCTTCCATCCTTTGTTATTTTCTTTAAATTTCCACCATTTTTTTCCATTTCAGAATCTTCACTTCCCAGATTTACTTTTAGTAATCTAGCACCATTATCTAACTGATATGTTGATGATGTTTTTGTTTTTAATTCTTTAATTTTCTTATTATCTTTGCTTTTTTATGTTTTTCATTAATCTTTAAGCCTTCAGCTTTAACATCAAAATTAGCAATAGAACCTGCACAAATAATCGCCATAATTACAGCTAGTAATCTTTTTAATCTTTTCATTTTTTCACCTCTTTTTTAGTGTGATTTTTTAATATCACACTATCTTTTTTTTCAATTTTCTCTTACAATATACTCAATATATTAATAATATTAATTTTATATTGACCATAAATGTTCTTTTTGTACTTTTTCTATTTGCTTTCACTACTTTTAAGAATACTTCTATTACATTTTCTCCTTTCCTCTTATTTTTTAACTTTCTTTTTCATTAACGAACTATTCCCTATTTTTCATTATAGCAAACACTTTTCACTGTTTTAATTACATAATCATTTCAGTTTCGTACTCAAAACGAACTTCCAATAACTGTAAATCTGTTAAGCTTTTATATCTATTTTCTCTCGTTTCCTCAACATAATCCCCTGTTTAAATTCCGCTCAATCTTGGTGTTTTCATTATATCAGACTTTACACAAAATTAATACTTTTTTCGTCCTTGTATTACAATTTTATCTATATTTTAAAGAAAAGGAGAATACAAATGAACACATTACAAAAACACAATTTAAGATTACTTAAACCATTGCCAATTCCAAAAAGATTGGACGCAAAAACATTGAAATACAGCAAAAGCGGACGAAGGGGCTACGCCTGTTGATGTAACAGAAACATTTAAAAATTACGCCAACAGAAAACAGTGTAAAGGTTGACATTACTTGGGATGATTCATCATATCCTACAGGTTCAGCAGTAGCTGCATATGTTGACATAACTGAAGGTATTAACTATATTGCTATTGTAGGTGAAACGGCTACTGCTACATTTGCAATTAAATACATTCCTAAAAAGTAATTACAATTAACAATTCAGATAAAGCTTATATAGGCGAAGGAAAAGAATATACTTTTGGTAGTACAGGTTATGGATATTATAATACTGATACAAAAGAAATTTATAAAGCAGGAAGCAAGATTACTGTTGGAGATGACATGAATATAGTTTCAATTGATAAACTTTCAGTTAACCTTACAAATGGTGCTGCAATCAGAATTGGTGACAATCAGGCTGGTGGAATTAGATTTAAAGCAGATGTTGATGTAACATGTGGTGTTGATTATGTTTATTCTCAGGACAATGGTACTGAATATTCAAAATCAGTAATTAGAACCATTAAAAAGAATTGCAAATAGTATTTTTGAAGATAAAATGAATTTGGTAAATATTCTAAATTCCATTAATAATTAATAAAGTTTTAAAGACAAAAAATCCCAGGCGAAAATCGTCTGGGATTTTTTATATAAATTTTAATTATTACTGATTTAATCCATCTAACATAATATCTTCTGACCAACCGTCATTGCCGAACACTGCCTGACCTGTGCTTGTTGTTATTATGTTATTATTTTTTATTTCTACTATTTCCATTTCAGGATTAATGTATGTTTTCTTCATAATACCCTCCTACTGTGCATCTGTATACTTTGCAAAATCATCAATTATCTGCATTTCATCTGCATTATAACCATTTTCCTTGTATCTAGAACCTTCTTGAATAAGTTTTGCAATATCTTTGATTGATTTCTTTCCGATAACATCAGTATATTTAATAACTGTTGCGTTAGAATCTCCTTCATACTTTATAGTTGCGTAAGCTCTTGCAACAAATGGTCTTGGAATGTTTGAATCAATCATTTTTATAATTGAACCGCAGAATGTACCACCATATTCATTGTTTATAGTATCATTCTTTTCAGCATACCATTTATTATTTGTTTCTGATACATTAGCAACATCCAAAACGTTATCACTACCAATTTCAATATTTGAGTCAGTGTCATTGTAATTAGCCTGTGTTGTTATTAATATACCTTCCTGTATTGCGTCAGAATTAATAGCTTCATTGTTATCTGATGTAATAGTAGCTTTATATCTTAAACCTGTTTCACCAGTTACCAATCTAATAGATACACCATTTGTTATTTTTAAATCAAGTTTATTGACAGATGTGAATGTCATATTTTCTTTCAAAGTAACAACAGAACCTTTTGTACATCTTTCCATTACAGTAATAACCATAATCTGCAGTTGTTGGAAGTGTTACAGTATTGTTTGTAACAGCAAGCCCTTCTCCATCCACAGTAGCTGTATACTGTTCTGATTCTTCTCCGACTACTCTAATTAAAAAACTGTCTCCACTTGTTAATGTTACTCTAAATAATTTAGTTTCACCTGGTTTAGCATCAATAAGAGTTTGATTGATGTAATTACAATCATTACCACCACGCCAAACTTCAGTGTTTGTCATCTTTGTAGTGTTGGTGTATCTATATCCAACACCAGTTTCATCTACAATTATTAAATCGGTCGTAGGTTTAAGAAAACCAAAACGGGTTTATCACCAATGACTGCATCTGTTACATTATTCCAATTCTGTGGATCGCTCGCTTTATCGTATGTTCCTCTAATTCTACTATCACTCAAAATTCCTGAAAGAGCAGCTTCTTCCACATAAACTGTTGCGTTGTTATTTTTAGTTTTTCTATCAAAAGCTTTCCAAACTTCGTCACCTGTCAATGTTATTGGATCTTGTGTAGCTGGTTCTTTTTCATCTCCAGCATCATTAATGGTAACCGTAGCGGAATCATTATTCTTAACTGACTGTGTTATAATATTGTTATCAGCGTCATATGCTTTAACAGTAAAAGTATAGCTCCCTATTTCTGGTTTAACACTATATGTTTCCTTTGCAGAACCTGTCCAAATGTTTTTGTTAATACATATGCCATTGTTATACAATTCATATCTAACGGCATTAGTTATTCTATCCCATTTTAAAACTATGTTTTTGCCTATAGTTGCTTTTTAAGTTAAAAGAATAGTTATCTGGCCATGTCCAGTTTATAGTATCTTCTTCTTTCAATTCTTCGCCATCATAAGCTTTTTATTTTAAAAGTATAACTCTGACAAAAACCAACATTGACCGCTTCATAATTTCCTTTAGATGTAGCCAATAATGTTTCCTAATCACCGTTAACGGAGTAAATTTCGTATGTTTCATACTTATTTACATCTTGGTTGTTATCATTTTTTACCTTATCCCAAACAAAATAAACAAGATATTGTGAATCGGTTGATTCATATCTTTCAATTTTTCCAAAGCTAAATTTTGCATTAACATTTTCACCTTGAGCTTTTGCTGTTTTTGTATTGTATACAGTAATTGAAGTCAAAATCATTGCAAGCAATAATACAATAGATAGTACTTTTTTCATTCTTTTCATATTTCTTCTTATCTCCTTCCCTTTTGAATATAATTACGATTTATCTTAGAAAGCCCGAATAAATGTACTAATGACAGTTTAGCACCTTTTTGTGCATTTTCAAACATTATAAGGGTGAAATTGTTTTTATTTTGTGCATTTTCACAAGTGTTTGAAATGTTTTTATTAATTTTCGTTTTATGTAAAAAAAAGAGGACTTCCTTATTATTTCTTAGTCCTCTTTATTGTTTTTATTTTTCAATTTTATTTTTTTTGTCTTTGACCAGTCTGTACTAACCTGTCCTTCTGAGCTATTTCTGTACGCTTTATAGCGTATATAGTAGGTTTTTCCCTTTTTAATTTCTTTATTTTGTAGGTTGTTTTCTTTGTTTTGATTGTTCGTACTTTTTTCTTAAATTTCTTATTTAGGGAATATTGTATCTTATATCCCGTGGCATTTTTCACTTTTTTCAGCTTTATTTTGTTTTTGAAATGTTTTTTATCTTTGTTTTTGATTTTCAAAAAAACTGTTTTTAGTTTTCTCAGATTGTTCATTTTGTAAATCTGATACGTAATCTGATGCCGCCATTGGATAATTTCTATAAAAGTCTGAATTTTTGTATTGGTCATCTCTTGTATGATCTTTGAAATTGTCGCCCTTTAAGAAGTATCTATATCTGATTCCTGCCTGTAAAAGCTGTGAATCCCATGTTGCATCAGATTATAATAATAATCTCCAAGCTTTACTATGTTCCAACCGTGACGCACTGTTTTGTCTTTTCCATACCCGGGAATTACTCTTACAGATATTCCAAGCTGTTTCAATATTCTATAGATAAGTTGGGCATATCCTGACAAACCGCTTCTCCATTATATAATGCTGAATATGCTGTAAAAACTATTTCATCGTCAAGACTTTGAGCATATGTAACATGTTTGCATACATAATCGTAAACTGCTTTTACCTTCTCATAATCAGTTGTTTCTGATGTAAAGCCTAGCTCTGCTATAATTTGATTTACTTTATCGTCCACCTGATTTCTCTGTTCTAATGTTGTAAAATATTTTATTTTTATTAGGAACTGGTACATATAATATCCGTTTTCTTTTTGCGCTCTGTACGAAACATCTCTGCTACTAATATCCCAAAACATATAGTCTCCCTCAATAGGGTTGTCTGTTACACTTACTGCCTTATCTTCTATATCGTAGTAAATTTGGTCTGCTGCAGAACTCTTTGACTTTACAAAAACATAAAGCATGTTTTGGTGCGCCAGCATAGCCTTTTTCAATGTGGTTGCTGCCTGATTTATTGTTCCATAATTGGCTCTCGGAAGACTTATCGATTCAAGTTTTTTGTTCTCGATTTTTACTGTTCCGGTTCTTATATCAGCTTTTGACTGCTTATAAGCTTTTCTATTTTATTTTCTGTAATCTGACTTTGACTACTTTTTTCTATATTATAAATTTGGTCAGCTTTTACACTAGTTATATTTACGGGAGTCACCAGCATTGCCAATGCCATAATTATTGATATTATTTTTTCATATATAACCTCTTAAATCTTTCCGATAAAAACGTTTAGGGACTACATATAGTTCAAAGGCAGAATTAATGTACTGTTGTACTTTTTAATTCTGCCAATTTGATATTATTTCTTTTTGTATTTTGTCTTGTATGTTACACCTTCGTACTTAAGCTCTCTTAACATCTTCTTTCCTTCAAGAAGTGTGTATGTTAATTTCTGATTGTGATTATTCTTAAGCTTGAAGTGAATCATATATTTTCCAACTTCAATCTGTGTTATATGGTTCTTGCTACTGATTTCCACATTATAACCTAATGACTTGTTGTTCATGTCCTTAATTTTGATGCATGGTTCACCCTTATACAACACTTCTGAGAAAGTGATGTAGTAAGTTGTTTTCTCACCATTTACAGTTCCTCTATGCTTCCAAGTTCCTAACCATAATGACACTTTCTTATGGAATGAGTTCATTGAGTCGTAAAGTGTTTTTGCTTTTGCGTAGTTGCCTTTAATCTGATTCAAAAGATTCAAGCTTTCCTGAATCTTTCCTGCCTCGCCAAGTTTAACTGCCTGATTATAAACACTTTCGCTTAAGTTTGCTGACTTTGAAAGTTTTTCTACTTTTGAGTAAACTTCCATTCCCTCTTTAATTGAGCCTTTGTCAATTAACTGTTTTGCGTAGGCATAACCATATTCCGCATACTGTGCCTGGAAAGTCTTGTTGTCCTTTGCATATACGTTCTTGATTGTCTGCCATGCTGTGCTGTAATCTGCCTTAATATATGAAACCTGGGCCATTCCTGCACTTGCCTTATTAATTAAATTAAAATCAGATGCTGCCTGGGCACTTGATGTAAATAACTGCTGTGCCTTGTCGTAATCTTTCTTGTCTAATGCATCTGTTGCTGCGTAATAATCAAGGAAAGCACCTGCCTCCTTGCCATATTCTGCGCTCTTGTCAGCATCGTTACTCTTCTTAAAATAGTCTGAAGCCTTGTCTTCATCGTTACTCTTCTTAAAATAGTCTGAAGCCTTGTCTTCATCGTTTTCATTAAGTGCCTGTAAACCAATGTTGTAATATGCTTCTGCCAAGAACCCCTTGCTCTTTCTAAATCCTCCAAGATCCTTAAACTCTGTTACTGCCTGTGTGTACTTCTGGTTCTTAAGCAATTTTTCTGCATTCTTATATTTCTTGTTTGGAATAAAGAACGCTACTGTGACTATGGCTACAATTGCAATAATTACACCAACTGCTACCAAAGCTGTCATATATTTCTTCTTTACATCTTTCTGTCTGTTAGCACGTCTGTTTTCGCTTGCCTGTTTTCTTTCTTCATTCTTTACGGCAATATCGTATTTCTTATGTGCTGTCTTTATTAATTCCTTGCTATTCTTGTACCACGCAATTCGTTTAAAATTTCAATTCCATTTCAATGCTTGCAGAATCGTCTTTCTGTACTTCTTCCATTCCTGAGACGTAGTTGTCTTCGTAGTCTTTAGTCTTTGCCTGTGCAAAAACTTCTACGTCTTCCATCTCTCCTGCGCTTTCAAGTACAGCGTCTTTCTTAGTCCAAACTGAACCGTCTACAAAAACTACTCTGTCTATCTTTATGATAAACTTGACTGCATTCTCATTCTTTATTGTAATCTTTGCAGCCTTGCCTTTTTGATGCAAGGTATTCCTGTCCCATTGCAAGATAGCTGTGGTTAATCTGTTCAACATTGCCTTCACCGTCATCTGCATAGATTGTAATGTAGAGATCTCTTATCTCCTTCTCTTCATAGATATTTGTAAATATAAGTGAAAGTCTGTTAATGTTACTTACCTGGTCTCTCTCAAGAGTTCCTTTTTCAAACAAAACAGGGCTTCCGTATGTCCAAAGATTTGGCTCTAACTTGGCAATAACCTTGTATCTGCCATTTTCTTTTTTCTTCCTGTTCAGATTCTTCACTCTTTGAATCTTTATTTTTTGCAGTTTGCTTCTGCTCTGAATCTTCCTGTGTTGCAAACTCTTTTGTTGACTCTGCTGCTTCTTTCTGTTCGGAAGTTTCTACAATCTTTTCTGCTTCTGCACTTTCCTGCTCTACTGTAGTTTCTTCTTTATTTATTTCTAATTCTTTATTGTTTGCTTCTTCTACTACAGTATTTTCATTACTCTGTACGCTTTCTTCAGCGATTTTTTCTTTGTTGTTTTTTCTTCCATTGTTATCTCCCAAATTATATTTTTCATTTCGTTTTGATATACAATTTCACAAATTCCATTTTAACATATTTTTAGAAAAAAAAGAACACCCATTAATAAATGGATAAAAAGGATATTCTGTGAATTTCCTGTAAACTGAGTTTCTCTTTAGTGAATCACCACCACGCACAAAAGCATACTCTGGAGGCGTTTTACCCCAAAGTATGCTTTTTTAGATTCTCTTTCGTTTCCGATAGTGTTTCACTAACTAGAAACATCTCTCATTCCATTATTTATTCAATTATTTTTGTTATTGCTATTTTTTATTTTTGATTTTTACTTTTTTAACTTTTGACCATGCGCCGTATTTCTTTGAACCGTTTACTACTTTGTAAGCTCTTGCCTTAACCCAATAGGTTTCTTTTTTTGTCAAGCTTCTTAATTGTAACTTTTGTCTTCTTAATGTTCTTAACACTGTAGCCCTGAATTTCTTGTTATCGCAGTAACGAATCTGGTAGCCTTTTGCACCACTTACTTTAGCAAGTTTAATCTGCATTTTTCTCTTCTTTACATTTTTAAGAGTTTTGATTTTTTGCTCTTGCAGGTGCTGTGACAATTGTTGTGTTCTTGTCGTCGTCTTTTTTTGTTAACTTCATTTTTTTTTGTCCTGTTCGAGTTCTTCTGCTGTTTTTGGTACGTAGTATCTTACATAGTCAACTTCCATTGTAGCACTCCAATCACTGTTTGTTGGAGGGTTGCCCTGTGCTAAGTTTCCGCCACATGCCACATTAAACAAAAGATAGTAATCATCATTTAATACGCTACGCTGTCCTGCATAGTTTCCTGTTGTTAAATCTGTTGTTGAATATGTTTCTGCGAAATCAGTTATTCTTACAAACTTATTTGTCCATGTTCCGTATGATGTTAAAAGCTTACCATCTATGTAGAATGCACATATGCTTCCATCTCTGTAACATCCATATGTATGCCATTCTGTCTTATTACTTATATTACGGTTAGTGTAAACATACTGATCTGCTCCATTCCATTTTGGATAATGGATTGTGCTCTGGATATCTGATCTTGTGTTGAAAGCTTCCATAATATCAATCTCACCACATGCAGGCCAAGTCTTTCCGTTAGTTCCAAGCATCCAGAATGCCGGCCAAATTCCCTGTGATGAAGGAATCTTTATTCTTGCTTCAACATATCCATATCCAATGTTAACCTTTCCTGCACTTTTGATTCTTCCAGATGTCCAATTGTAACTACCAACTTTTTCTGTCTGGGCTTTAATCTTCATTGTTCCATCTGATACAGATATGTTGTTTGCTTTATAGTATTCTTTCTCATTGTTTCCCCAGCCCCAGTTTCCATTTCCAATCTCCGGAGTCCAATGGTCACTGTTAAGTTCTGTTCCATTAAATTCATCACTCCAGTTAACTTTCATCTTTGAAATATCAATATTCTGTGCTGGTTCTGCTGCTTTAACTGTAGTTCCTGCAAAACCAATACCTAATGTAGCTGTAGCTACCACTGCAAAAAGCTAATACCTTTCTCATACAAAATCTCCTTTTCAATTCATGTTTTCCTGATTTAAATGTGTTATTGTCAATAATTCAATATTCTTATTGAATCATCCGAAAACGTTTTTATTTTCTGCTAGTGACACTATTATACAATAAAGTGGTGGATTTTCAAGGATTTATCGACAAATTGTATAGTTTTTATAGCGTTTTTATTTATTTTTATTGTTGGAAGGATTCTGGCTTGAAAGTATTTTTGTAAATTTAGGAATGAAATTCATAATTTTGATTGCTTTTTGGAAAACTCATAACTTTTATGTTTCTTAGCCCGGTTGGTTATGTAATTTATAATCATAATAGCAAAAAAAAAATAGCATCCTCTACGGCTCAATGTGAAGGATGCTATTCTTTGTTTTTAATTCACTTTCTAACTGGTTTATACACTAGGACACTTGATTTTTAAAGTGTCCTTTTTCTTCAGTCTTTTCCCCCTATTCCCGTGGCAATACCAAATTCTGCCTGATTACATGTCCTTCAATATAGCTTTGGGCATTTTCAAGTGTTGTATAGCTGATTGCCTCCAAGGCTTCTTCTGTTAAGAATGCCTGATGGGATGTTACGATTACATTTGGGAATGATAGAAGTCTTGATGTAATGGATGTTTCCATTATATCGTCTTCACGGTTTTCGAATACGTTAGCTGTTTCTTCCTCGTAAACATCAAGACCTACGCTGTGGAATTTGTGCTGACGTATTCCCTTAATCAAGTCTTCTGTATCAATTAATGCACCTCTTGATGTGTTTACAAGAACTACATTGTCTTTCATCTTGTTTATTGTTTCTGAATTTATCATATGATAAGAATCATCTGTTAATGGGCAATGAAGTGAAATCAAATCACTTTCTGCCAACAATGTGTCAAGATCAACATATTCAACAAAATCCAAATCAGGATTCTGATATATGTCATAGGCAATAACTCTCATTCCAAAACCTTTGCAAATCCTGCACATTGCTGCACCGATTTTTCCGGTGCCGATTATTCCTGCTGTTTTCTTAAAGAAATTAAGTCCTGTAAGACCCACAAGGCTAAAGTTGTTTTCTCTAACCTTGATGTATCCCTTATGAATGTGTCTGTTACTTGCAAGGGCAAGAGCCATAGCGTGTTCTGCTACTGCCTCCGGTGAGTATCCCGGAACTCTCAGAACTAAAACTCCTCTTTCCTTAGCTCTTTTAATGTCAACATTATTAAAACCGGCACATCTTAAAAGAATAATCTTTACACCATTGTCTGCCAAAACATCTATAACCTTAGCACTGAAATCTGAACTTACAAAACCACATACAGCCTCAAAGCCTTTGGCATACACTGCGTTTCTTACGGAAATATCACTATCAACGTATTCGATTTCAATGTCCTCATACTTTGGCAAAACCTTATCAAAAGATTCCTTGTCATATTTCTTTGTATCATAAAATAAAATTTTCATACCTACACCTTCCTAACATTTAAATTTCCATATGGATTAACTTAGTTATAAAGTTTTAATCGTAATATGTCAATTTTGTTTTCAGTCAATTTATTATAATCCATCCTGCACTCGTCTCTCTTCCACTGCCTGCTGAACCATCATATCTTTAACCTTCATTAGACGAATCTGTGTGCTACGCTCATTTTCATCCAACTTCATTGTTATATACTTTATGTTTTCCATTGCTTCAGGAATTATTACATGTTCTAAGGCATTTACTCTTCTTCTTTTTTTTTCAATTTCAGTTGCCATAAGCTGACAGGATTTTTCTACTTCTGCCAGTTTAAGCATATCTTCAAAAACAGTACTTAAGGAGTATACTGCGTCATCCAAATCTCCTGCTGTAAAAGCATAGCCATAAGAGTATATGTCATTTCCACTTATTTCGTCATTAGTTGAAAAAGTAGGTATGTCAACGCTCATTACATTCTTAACACCTTGATTAATATTCAGGCTTTTCTTTGATGCCATAAGTGCAGTGTTCAAAACCTGTTCGCTCATTCCTGCCCTTGCAATGGCAAACTCCATGTTGGCATTTTTATGCCTTTTTCAACTTTAAGTCTTAATTCCATATTTTCTTTTATAAGATCCATAAACTGTCTTACCAATTCATCTCTTTTATCCTTTAAAAGCTTGTGACCTCTAGTAGCAGAAAGCAGCTTTTTCTTCTGTTTCGTTAATTCCATTCGGGTTGGATTTACTCTTGTTCCTGCCATAATTTTCCCTCATTTCTAAAAACTATCTAAAAAATCAATACAACCAATATTAATTCTAATCCTGCTGCTTATAATATTTTTCAAGGAACTTATCATCAATTCTCTTTAACTCCGACTTAGGAAGCATTGACAAAAGTTTCCAGCCAATATCCATCGTTTCCTCAATTGAACGGTTTGCGTCATAGCCCTGTGAAACATATTCCTTCTCAAACTCGTCTGCAAACTTTGCATAAATAAAGGTCAATATCTGACAGTGCAGCCTCACCAAGAATTGTCATAAGTTCTTTGGCTTCCTTGCCTCTTGCGTAGGCTGAGAAAAGCTGATTCATTACGTTACTGTGGTCAGCTCTTGTTTTTCCTTCGCCAATACCTTTGTCCTTAAGTCTTGAAAGAGATGGAAGTACATCTATTGGTGGTGTAATTCCTTTTCTGTAAAGGTCACGGCTTAAGATAATCTGTCCCTCTGTAATATAACCTGTAAGGTCAGGGATAGGATGAGTCTTGTCATCTTCAGGCATTGTAAGAATCGGAATCATTGTAATACTACCGTCTTTGCCACGCTGACGACCTGCACGCTCATACATTGTTGCAAGGTCAGTATACATATATCCCGGATAACCACGTCTGCCCGGAACTTCCTTTCTTGCCGCAGAAACTTCTCTTAATGCGTCTGCGTAGTTTGTAATATCAGTTATAATTACAAGTACGTGCATTCCTTTTTCGAAGGCAAGATATTCTGCTGCAGTAAGTGCCATTCTAGGCGTTGCAATACGTTCTACCGCCGGATCATTGGCAAGATTGATAAACAATACCGTTCTGTCAATTGCCCTGTTTCCTTAAAACTATTTATAAAAAAGTTTGATTCTTCAAAAGTAATACCAACTGCCGCAAAACAACTGCAAAAGGTTCGTCAGTTCCAATAACCTTTGCCTGTTTTGCAATCTGGGCTGCAAGGTTGGCATGTGGCAAACCTGAAGCTGAAAAGATTGGCAGTTTTTGTCCTCTTACAAGAGTGTTAAGTCCGTCAATTGCTGAAATTCCTGTCTGGATAAATTCAGACGGATAATTTCTCGCTGCCGGATTCATCGCCACACCGTTAATATCTCGCCTTTCCTCCGGAAGAATGTCAGGACCTCCATCTATTGGATTCCCCAAGCCGTCAAAAACTCTTCCAAGCATATCCGGCGAAACTCCAAGTTCCATGCTTCTTCCAAGAAAACGTACTTTACTGTTAGACAAATTAATACCTGTAGAGTCTTCAAATAGCTGAACCAGAGCATTACTTCCATTAACTTCAAGAACTTTACATCTTCTTACTTCACCGTTTGCAAGTTCTATTTCACCTAATTCATCGTAAGTAACATTTTCCACATTTCTAACCATCATAAGTGGTCCTGCTACTTCCTGAATTGTTCTATATTCCTTTGGCATATTAGAAGTCCTCCTTTTCCAGTGTATTTGCCACCTCTTCGGCAAGCTTGTCCATTATTTCATTGAACGCTTCATCAAGCCGGTCTTCGTGTGTATATTTAAAACGTCCGATTGCTTCACGTACAGGCATCTTAATAAGCTTATCAACGCTTGCTCCCTGTTTAAGAGCTTCCATTGACTTATTATAGAAACCAAGTACCAATTCCATCATCATATACTGCTTTCTAAGTGATGTATAGGTATCAACTTCATGGAAAGAGTTCTGATGCAAATAATCTTCTCTTATTGAACGGCTTGCTTCCATCTTTAATCTGTCAGGTGCAGACAAAGCATCCATGCCTACCATTTTACGATTTCATCAAGCTCTGCTTCTTCCTGCAATAATTTCATTAACTCCTGTCGAAGCTTTAACCAATCTTTATTAACATTTTCTTCAAACCATCCACCAATTCTGTCTACATAAAGTGAATAACTTGTAAGCCAGTTAATTGCCGGAAAATGTCTCTTGTATGCAAGGTTTGAATCAAGTCCCCAGAATACTTTTACAATACGAAGTGTTGCCTGAGATACAGGTTCTGAAATATCACCACCTGGAGGAGATACAGCACCGATAACTGACAAAGCTCCTTCCCTGCCTTCTTTCCAAGGGTAACAACATCCCCGGCACGTTCATAAAACTGTGCAAGACGGCTTCCAAGGTATGCCGGATAACCTTCTTCACCGGGCATCTCTTCCAAACGTCCTGACATCTCTCTTAAAGCCTCTGCCCAACGTGATGTTGAGTCTGCCATTAAAGCTACTGAATAGCCCATGTCTCTAAAATATTCTGCTATTGTAATTCCTGTATAAATTGAAGCTTCTCTTGCTGCAACAGGCATGTCAGATGTGTTGGCTATAAGAACTGTTCTTTCCATTAATGACTGTCCTGTTTTTGGATCCTTTAATTCGGGGAACTCATTAAGAACGTCCGTCATTTCGTTTCCACGCTCACCACAACCAATGTATACTACAATATCTGCCTCAGCCCATTTTGCAAGCTGATGCTGCGTAACTGTTTTTCCGCTTCCGAAAGGTCCCGGAACTGCTGCAACGCCACCTCTGGCAATTGGAAACAACGTATCGATAACTCTTTGTCCTGTAACCAAAGGCTTATAAGGAGCTTTTTTCTCTTTATAAGGTCTGCCTTTTCTAACAGGCCATTTCTGCATTAAAGTTAATTCCTTTTCACCATCTTCTGTCTTAACTGTGGCAACAGTTTCAGTAACGTCATATGTTCCGCCTTTAATGCTTGTAATTTCTCCTTTAATTCCATATGGAACCATTATTTTCTGAGTAACTGCCGCTGTCTCCTTAACTGTTCCAATAACATCTCCCGGTTCAACAATATCACCAACTGAAGCTGTTGGAACAAACTCCCATTTTAATTCTCTCTTTAGTGATGGAACAGAAACACCTCTCTTTAAAAGATTTCCTGATACCTTCATGATATCATCAAGTGGTCTTTGAATTCCGTCATAAATACTACCGATAAGACCCGGTCCAAGTTCTACTGACATAGGCGCTCCCGTTGATACAACAGGCTCTCCCGGTCCAAGTCCGGCTGTCTCCTCATAAACCTGAATTGATGCTCTATCTTCATGCATTTCTATAATTTCACCAATAAGATGCTTGTCGCTAACCCTAACCACGTCAAACATATTGGCATCACGCATTCCCTCTGCTATTACAAGAGGTCCTGCTACTTTCTTAATTACACCCTTGCTATACTCCATGTCTTATTCCTTCCCAAATACAATATCCGAACCAATAGCCTGCTCTACACAATCCTTAACTCCTTTTACTCCGTCTCCCGTGTTTCCTTTTACACCCGGAATAAGGATAATTGCAGGAACCATCTGCTCTCTGTATTTTTCTATCTCTGCTGAAAGCTGTTTTGCTAACATTTCTGTAATGTATATAATGGCATATTCACCTGCAGCTATTTTTCTTAGCAAATGTGCTGCCTCTGTTACGTCGGTAACCGGAAATGTATCAAGTCCCAGTGCGCTAAAGCCATATATACTGTCATAATCACCTATAACTGCTACTTTATGCATACATTACCCTTACCCTTTCTTTTATAAACTCATTGTCAAAACCATTAATTTTGCCCGAAAGAATAATTTTACTGTTTTAATTTCATTCTCTCTTGCAATAACATAAGCAATAATCGGTCCTATTGAAAAAGAGTCATATTTCTGTGACTTTATATCTTCCACAATCTTATTGTCACACCAGCATTCAAAAACTGATTTTGATATTTTAAAGCACTAACTGCCTGACTATAGCCTATCTTTTCAAGATAAGAACAAACTCCATCAAGCCGTCCTTGCAAGCTATAATTAATTCCGTAACGCTTACTCCGTCACAACTTACAAGTGCTTTTGAAACAAAAGATGCGTCCTTATTTGTAGCTGCACATCTTACTGCTATTTTAATGTCTGATATGGTAACCAGGTCATCTGCGTATTTTTTAATCATTTCATTAGTTGCTTCCTGACCTGCCTGCTTAATTGCCTCCAGTGTTGCCCTGTCAATAATCACATCGCACAACTGTCCATCGCCGGTCTGCATAAGAACTGTTGTTGCATCCTTTGCCGCCTGCTCCATGCCTTTAGGAAGCAGATTGTAATTGCCCTGCCTTATACAATTTTTCAAAAATTCCGTGTCTGTTTTTGTATCTTCATAAAACACATTTTCAGTTTCAAGTTCAGTACAAACCTGCTTAATTGCCGCCTTAAGATTATGGTACTGGTTGGCAATGGTGAGAATCTCACATTGTTCCTTGTCTTCAATTAATTCATCCAGAACCTTCCACGTTCTCCCTTCGCTCCTGTTCAAGCATTTCCTCCAAACTCTGGTCCGGGTTTCCGTTCCCCAGCCCTTGGTTCTTAAGAAATCCATAGCCTCGTCATAATCCTTGCACTGCACCAACTGATTAATGGTTTCATCTGTAAACAAACTACCTTCAAGCGCTCTGATTCTGGCAACACCATAAATATATTCCTGCTCCATGGCATTACCCCCTATCCAAACAACTGCTTATTGGCAATATCTTTTATTCTGTCAATATTAGAATCAAACAAGGCCTTCAAAAGTACAATTCTCTTCAATCTCTCCATAAACTAATACAAAACCGTCCTTAATATTAGCCGGCTCCTTATCAATTACAAGCTCTCCCTGATTCTCTGCCACAATCTCTTTTACTCTATCTTCAAAACCATTAGGAATCCTATCCAAATCCTTCTTAGAAAAACAAATCTTTCCCTTGCCCTGCTGAACATTCTTCCTTAAAAGCTTCTCCAAAACGTTAAAATATTCTTCATCATTAAGACCTGCTATACTCTCCCTAGCCTTATCAATAGCCTGTTCAATAACCTGCTGCTTAGCCCTAAGAATAGAATTACGTTCTAAAAACTCCATACCTGAAACCGTCTTCTCCTCATAAAGCTTGCGGTCAGCCAAAGCCTTCTTCTCAATCGAAACAACTTCTACTTCTACGTCTTTTTTAATTTTATTCATATAGTTCTTGCAAAAACATCTGCTTCTTTCAGAATTTCATCTGCTTCCTGCTTAGACTGATTTCTAATCTCCTCTACAATGTTATCCAAACCACTCATACAGCCCCTCCTTTCTTTTGCACGTCATTAACCACAACAACAATTCTCACATAATCTTTTCTCACTGCAATGGTTGAAAACGTGTAATTTCCATTACCTATTTTTTCTTTCAGTATTATTCACTCTAATTACTTTCGCCCCTGTGGGGATGAAAACTTTAGAAGAAGGTACTCTGAAGCCGTCGGTCCTTAGAAGGTGGGGCAGCGAAAGCTGTCACGGCTTCTTAGTACCGCTACGAGCTGAAGGTAGCGGGAGCGTGCCTTCGATAAAGATTTCATCCTACCACAGGGATGTGAAAGAAAATTATAGTGCAATACCGTTTACTGATAAGAATGATATCAAAAGAGCTAAAATTGCGTATGTTTCTACCATTGCAGGGAACAACATTGCTTTTTGCGAATTGTTCAGGTCTTTTTTGCTACGATTCCAATGCTGGCTGCTGATGTTTTTCCCTGATACTTACCTGAGATTAAACCAACTATTGCCATTGGAAGGCATGCTGCCAATATCTGTAATCCCTGTGATGATGTTACTGCAACTGCTCCACTACCAATGATTCCGATTTTTGATAATGTAATGAATCCAATAAGAAGTCCATATAAGCCCTGTGTGCCCGGAAGTAACTGCATAATAAGTACTTTTGCAAATTTTGATGGATCTTCCGTCATTACTCCTGATGCAGCCTGTCCTGCAATACCTACACCTATTGCTGAACCTGCGCCTGCCATAAGTACTGCAAGTGCTGCTCCAAGCAATGCATAAAATAAACCTAAATTATCGAAAAATGTTCCTAAAGTCATAATTAATTCTCCTTTACTTTTTACATATTTTGTATCCGCCTTAAATGGTTTAAACTCTCTTCCGCCACCTTCATAAAATTTTCCAAAGAATTCAACAAACTGTAGTCTGTTGGTATGAACGTAGGCTCCCAAAAGGTTTATTGCCATATTGAATGTGTGTCCGATTAGGAAAACCACTATAAAGAAAATTACTCCCACTATTGATTTTCCCATCATTGCTGCCATTGTGTTAATTACCTGGGCTATTACTCCTGTTGCAAGTCCAAGGGCAAGTAATCTTGAATATGATAGCAAATCACTTAGCCAGCTTGTTGTGTCATACAGGCTGTAGGCTCCAAGCAATAATCGCTTCACAGGATTTTTTGCTCTTCTTCCTGCCATAAGAAGTATTCCAACCATGCCACCTATTGTCATTATCTTTGATAGCATACTAAGCCACGCCGGGAAGACTATTGTGCTTCCTGCTAATGAGGCAAATATACTTGTTGGAATAAGCATTAATATTAATCCAATCAAAATACATACCAAAGAACAACATCGCATACAAATGACATTACATCTTTTTGCTTTAGCATCATATATCCCTTTAATTCCAAGTCCGGTAAACAAATGAACAATACCGAAACATAAGCAATATATAAGCATTTTCATTGGCTGTTTAATAGGTTCAAACCACAGCGCCGGTATTCCTATGTTTACTTCAAAGAATGTTTTTCCTATAACTGTTATTGCATCTCCGAAATACCCTCCGAAAAGTATTCCCCATAATAATGTTGAAATGCCACAATACATAAACATTCTAAGTGTTTTCGCCATTGTTCCTTCCATGTCCGGGAATTTTTTAAAACTATAAAACATCCAATAAACATTAAAAATCCGTAAGCTGCGTCTGACAGCATTATTCCAAATAAGAAATAATAGAAGAATGCTGTTATTGCCGTTGGATCAATTTCCATTTTGTTAGGAAAACCAAATGATGTTACAACACCTTCAACTGCTCCCTGAACTTTTCCATTAGTTAACAGCACCGGAACGTCCTCTTTTTCCGTTGGCTGTTCCACGTCAATTGCCACATTAAACTTGGTTTCCAGTTCTTCTTTTAATGCCTCAACCTGTTTCTCAGGCATATAACCTGTAACAAAAAAAGTATGTTTGGACTGTAAAAGCTTTCCTACCACCTTGTACTTGTCCGCTCTGGTTTTGTAATAATCTCTTATTTTCTTAAACTCAAATCTGTAATCTGCTTCTCTTTCCATTTGAGCTTTTATATTTTCAATGTCCAGAGTATATTCTTTAATTCTATCCTCTCGTTTTGTAACCGAAGCTGTTGGTATGTGATGAACCATAATAGGCGGTTTGCTAAAATCCAGTTGCCTTAAGGCTTTTTCAACCTGCTCCAAATTATGTTTCATATAAGATACGGTTACATAAGTCTGATATTTGTCCGCCGAAACTATCTGCATATACAGTGATTTTGGAAATTCTTTTTAAGCTTTCTATTTTTCTTATCAAATCCTGTTCCGTATATGAACCTGAAATAACGCCCACCATAAATCCGGTGTTTTTGGTTCCCTGAAAATTCATTGGGACATCAAGTTCAAGCCAAGGTTGCAATGCCTGTATTTCGTCTAAGCATTTCTGCTTTCCTGACTCTTTTTCATCTATACTTTTCTTCTGCTCGATTATGTCATTAACAAGCCCGTTAATTTCATTTCGCTTATTTACTATTTCGTAATAATCGTCCGAGCTAATAACTTTCTTTCCTTCAAGGCTTGAAAGCATGGACTTTTCTTCAGGAATATACGCTTCAAGAATTTCTAATGCATTGTCCGTTAACGCCGCCTGTCTCGTAAAGTGAAATCTGGGTTGCCGTGTTCACTTTTTAAACACCTTATCCTCTTTCACTTCCTCATGAACTTCCAGACAGCCCTTTAATTGCAAAAGTTCCAAAATCTTTTTCGGTCTTTCTTCATTGCGTATATATTTATTTTGCACATTTTCAAAACTGCCATAAATTCTCCATTCTGTCATTTAAATGACGGGTTATGCCTTAAAATAATTTAAATGTTCCCCTCTACCTTAGGATTACACAGATTGTGACCTGCTCTGTAATCCTAAAATAAATACTCTACTATGGCTTTCACCGTGCCATCCATTTTCTCATATGACTTGTTCTTCAATTGCATAACCTTTAAGTCAATCTCTTTCTGTTGCTCCTCATTGTACTTTTCGCATTTTGCAACTGTCTCTGCCATTTCCTTTTCTGCTTTTTCCTTGGCTTCCTTTAACCTTTCAGTTCGATATTCAGCCCCTTGTATCTTAACTTGATTCTTCATATCCTGCCCGTTAACTTTTGCAGTGCTTATAACCTTGTCCCCTTCAAGCTCTGCTAACCTAACCGCATCAACCGTCTCCTTTATCATACTAACCTCCTTCCCTATACAAAATTGTGCATTTTGTCCGATTTTTATTGTTTTTTATTACTTTTTGTATATTTTTAACTAATTATGCTAATATAATAATTCATCTAAAAATTATATGCAAGTTACATTTTTAGTCACTAGTACTTTATTTATACATTTTCTCATTCAAGTCGCTTTATTTTACGATTTTAAGGTTATGAATTTATATACTTGGATTCTCTAAAATAGTTTGTGCTTATAAAACAAAATCATACATTTTTAGGAATAATAGTTAAGGAGCTGCACTCCAATGGTTTGTCAACCACTAAAGACACAGCTCCTTGAATGTTTTTAATTTTATTTACCAAGTTAAAACCCTTACTTTGGTTTTTTAGATATTTGTGTTTTATCTAAACTTGATTTTTTAAACTTACCACAACCGTATATTTCTATTTTTTAAGTTTTTATTATTTTTCTTAGACATTTTAATTTCTTTTAGTTTCGTACAGCTTTGCAAATAAAGATATCTAAGATTTTTCATTTTTGAAATATCCAATTTTCTTATCTTTTTATTTATGCAATAAGCACTTCCATCTATACTCAGTTTTTTATTTTGGCATTCTTTCCAAATTTTATTTTTTTGAATACAGTTTCATAAGAACTAAATGTTTTTAAAGTTTTCAAATTTGAAACATCTACTTTTCCTTTACTATCTAATAAACGAATACTTTCAACTTTAGATTTTTATCAAATTTCAAGTTGAAATTTTTTACACGCTACAAAGCTTATATACTTTAATCCCTTTAACTGATTCAAATTGTAATTTCTGTCACTAAATGTTATTCCTATAGAATCAATTTTTAAGGTTGATAAATACTTAAAGTTTTTACGTAGCCTCTTTCTCCGTTTACCAATGCACATGCAAAATGTATATGACTTACATTCTTAAACACCTCTATTCCTTTAAAATCTATAACTCTATATTTTTCATCTTGGTAAACCTGCCTTCCATATTTATATCCATCTGTTTCCTGTATATCCTCAGCATCAACAGAAAATGATGTTGGATCTTCCATTTCGTATTGAGATAAATATCCATCTCTATTCATATCATACCATTTCAAAACAGCACGCCTAACCATTTCATTTGGAAAAGAAGATTCGTCTATTTTTAATATAGGTTTGTGTTTTGCATATACAGACTCATCATAGCCGGTTGATGTGTCTGCATATATTACCATTGTACTCATAATAATGCTAACAACTAGTAAGATAAAAAGGGTAAATTTCTTCTTCATATTAATCACCTCTCTTCTGTGCTATAGATAAACCGGAATTTTGTATTTCATGCTCCACTTACCGTATTTTTTATTGTTCTTCTTTCCAAAATATGGTCTTACCTTTACATAAATACTGTTCTTGCTGTTTACTTTTATCATGCCTTCCTGAACTTGGTACTTTAAATTAAGTTTTAACTTTTATTCAATTTTCCTTTTTGAGTATTGAATTTTTTCTTCAGTTTATTGCTTTTTGTGTAACCACAATCTGATAACCGCTAGCCTTTTTTATTTTATTCGCTACAACGTATAGCTTTTTGTTTTTACTTTATATTCAAGCTCTGCTACGCTACCCTTGTTCTTTGCCTTTTTTGAATACTGGATAACTGCATCTTTTGGAAAAGCTCCCTCTTCTATTCTGGGATTGCTACGTAAATATACTTTTCTTAAAAGGTTGTCATCAAAACAATATTTACCAATTAGTTTTATTTTCTTATTAAACTTAACTGTTTTAATATCGTTACCGGCAAAAGCCTGTTCTCCAATTATTTGAATATTCTTTTTTAGCTTTATTGTGCTAATTCCTGTGTGATAGAAAGCATAGTCGCCGATTTCTTTCAGCTTGCCATTCAGTTTCACATAACTCAAATTTCCTAGCTGATAGCAGGCATAAGAGTCTATTTTTCCCACAGTGGCAGGCACCTTCAAAGATTCTCCACCATAAAATAGCACTAATTCTTTCCCATCTTTTTGTTAACAACATTCTGTCTTTTTTCTTCATAGTACTTGTTGTTATTAATTAAAACTATTTTCGGAAATGGGGCCATGTCGCTGCTAATCATCTCTCCCAAATTTTCACATCTTCCTGCCAACTCCAGTGTTCTTGGAGTGTCTAAGTAAAACGCATTTCCGGTAGCCACAACATCTCCCAATATTGTTACCTTACTTAGATTAAAATACCCTGACAATGATCCTGATGATATTTCATTAATATCATCTGCCAAAACAATATACCTAACCTGATTTTTTATCTGCCCTACATCTACCTTTTCTAATTTTTCACAACCGCTAAAACTAAGAACACCGCTCTTTTCATCAAATTTCCATTTAACAGATGAATTATTGTAGTCCTTCATATGTTCATTGTTTAACTCCACTTTCTTGTCCTGTACAAAAGATGCTGCATTCACAGAATTACAGGCTAACATAGTTATTACTAATATAATTGCAATTATCTTTTTTCATTGGTTTTCCTCCTCTCATCAGATACAAAACACTTGTATCAACACCAATCAATCAGTTTCTTATACTCTTTACTCCTCTCTTTGTTGTTTAATATCTACGCTCATTTAGGTTAATAAATTCTTCTATTAAATATAACGAAAAAACTCACCAAAATATGACAACAAAAATAAATTTTTCCGTACCTTGTCTTATATTTATAGCATAACATATTTATGTATACTTTACTCTATATATTTTCCAGCTACGCAATTATACTTTTTAAAAAAAGAAGAGATAGCAAGTTAATGCAATAACAAAACTAATACATTAAGGAAATTGTTATGATTTCTTATATATTTATCGCAGCCAATTACGTGTCGTAAAGCGAAAACGTTGTGTCACAAGTAATTTATTGAAGCTAAGCTTGTCTTACCGCTTCCAATTACGTGTCACTGAAAGAAAATGCTGTGTGACAAGTAATCACCCACAAATTCACTACGATTTTGTAAAAAATTACGTGTCAGCAGAAGGAAATCTTATATGACACGTAATTGCCCAAAAATTCACTTTAATATTGTAAAAATTACGTGTCAGCAGAAAGAAAAGTTATACGACACGTAATTGCCCAAAAATTCACTTTAATATTGTAAAAAAATTACGTGTCAGCAGAAAGAAAAGTTATACGACACGTAATTGCCCAAAAATTCACTTTAATATTGTGAAAAATTACGTGTCAGCAGAAAGAAAAGTTATACGACACGTAATCAATGATGTAATTACAAATTATACTGAACCTCGGGGTGTGGACACTACACTAGACGACTTTATACGAAAAATTAATAGTATCCTCCTCCGGGGTGTGGACATCTCCCCAAACAACTTTGTACGAAAAATAAATAGCATACTCCCCTAAGCATGAACTCCCCCCTAAGCATGAACTCCTCCCATGCGACTTTGTACAAAAAACTAAACTTCAAGTATCCCCACCAAAAAGGCAGTCCCACCAAGGAACTGCCCATATTCTTACTTCTAGTATTTTATTCTATTTTTCAATCAACTTTATTGCTAAGCATCCTCCAATCACAAGACTTATAAGCACATTTATTGTGACTATCATTCCTGAGCCGATTATCCCTGTCATATTCATCACTCCCACTTCTTTATTAAATCCTATGTGTATCGCATTATCTTCATTCAGTTTTTTCAACTAAAATCTGCATTTCCAATTAGAAATTCCTTATTGAAATTACCAATTAGAGATTCCCAATTAAAGACTTCCAATTATGAATTTTCATGCTGCATAATCCATTTTGGATTTTAAATTTCTTTCCTTCTGATAATGCTTTTCCTTTACACTTTTATACTAATTAAGAAATGTTAAGTTTTGTTTATGATAAAGTTAAATCTTTTAATATTTGTCTGTGCGGTTAAACTCCATTACAAACTCAACGCCGTTGTGATGATTCTTGGCATAACATACTCCGTTGTGGTTCTTTACAATGTTTCTTACAATATAAAGGCCAAGTCCAACGTTTGATTCTTTCACCCCTCTCGTCAGTCTGGTAGAAGCCTTCCCAAATCTTGCTTAGCTCCTCCTCTTTTATGTTGTTGCTATTATTGAAAACAGAAATAACTGCTTTATCGTCTACACTTTTTAATGTGACAACTGCTGTACCTTTTTCCGGAATGTGCTCGTAAGCATTAATTATATAATTGTTTATGGCCTGTTCAATCTGCTCATTATTCATATTAATATAAATATTGTCTTCTATATCAAATCTGCAATTAGCTTTCTTTGACCAAAATAGTCCCATATATTTGTCCTTCATTCCGCCCTAAAAGTTCTGAAAGACTGTCAACTTTCATCGGACCACTTAAAATAATATCACCCTCAAATGATGAATTAAGCATTTCTCGAATCAGGTTGGACATCTTCTGTATCTCTTCCATTATTGACTCGTAATACTCACTCATTGCCTCGTCATTATCCATATTCATCATTTCAAGCTGTGTAGAAATAATGGCAAGTGGCGTTTTCAATTCGTGAGTTGCCGCCCCAATAAACTTCTTACGTCTTTCATCAAACTCTATTAACTCTTTATTCTGAGTTTTCAACAAATAGTTATAATTATTTAATTCGTTAAGGTTACTGGAAATCTTAAGGTACATACTTTTCAGTTGCTCTGCCAGATTTCCTATTTCATTGTTAGGGAAATCATATTCTTCAAAATTAATTGGCTCATTATTTTCCATTTTCTTTGCCAGTTTTCCCAGTTTTTCAATATGCTTAACTGTCCTCTGTGCCATATAAAATGAAAAAGGAATACCTAATATTAAAATAATAATCATTTCAACCAGCATAAACCTGCTTATCAGTCCTATGCTGTTCTCTAAGGTTCTAAGCTTTACACTACAATATAAATAATATGTTTTTACATTCTGATCTATTTTGCCCTTAAGTCTAATCGCTTTTTCTGCCCTCTGACATATTTGCCTTAGGTGTATATGTATATTCATATATTTTTTCATCGAACTTTCTTCTTTTTATATTTTTTTTCTTTCAGGCGTATCTCCTGAAAATATATGATTTTTTTCACCATCATAAATTGCAATAACTCCACCTTTGTCCGAAAAATTCTTTCAATCTCTTCCTATCACTCTTTGTTAAAGACGACAAATCCATTCCCTGTGCGTCCTCAAAAACACTGTTCATTATTTTCTTATTATTTGCAATAATGAATTCTTCTGAAAACATATTATAGAATAAAATCATGCTTCCCACTGTAACAAACAAAAAGAATAATACCGTTACAAGATAGGTTGTTCTTAACTTAGTCTTCATTTATTTTACCTCAAATCTGTAACCAACACCGTAAACTGACGTGATGTAAGGATACTTGTCCGTCTTTATTTTCAATTACGTCCGTGTTTTCATTGCCATTTCTCTGAATCAACTTATCCATATGTACAAGCAAAACCTTCATAAGAAATGGCTTTGTTATATAATTGTCCGCACCGTTATTTAATCCGTTAAGCTGGTCTTCTTCTGATTCCCTTGCTGTCAACATAATAACCGGCACCTGCGAATGTTCTCTTATTTCTTTCAAAACATCCACACCGTCTATGTCAGGAAGCATTCCGTCAAGAAGTACAATATCTAAATTCTTGCTATTTTCATAAAAAGTTCAAGCCCTACTTTTCCGTTTTCTGCCGCCAAAACTTCATAATCGTTTCTTGACAAAAACTTTGTTAAAACTTCTCTTAACTTGTTATCATCTTCAACCATAAGAACCAATCTTCTGTCGTTTCTCATATTCTTTCTCCTCTGATATTAATTATTGTTTATATTTTATTATTGTAAATTACTTTTTATTTTTGAAATTCAACTTTTATGGTTATTATACTAAAATATTTGTTTGATGTTAATATGAATATTTTTATCAGAAAGTTTCATCTATTCTTAATACTGTAGATGAATGTAAGACTTATTTTACTTTGGAGATTGAGGATTTAAACATGAAGAAATCAATACTTAAAATAACTAAAAATAATTAATAGTAAAGCGGACATTCGCAATCCGCTTCGCTATTTGCTTGAACGCGCTGCGATTGCTCATGAACGCAGTCGCTTCGCGATCTGTCGGTGGGCTTAGCTTTCCGGAAACTAAACTTATACCCACTAAATGTAACCATTGTTTTTAAGAAAGTATATATTCCATCTTTCCTTGGTGCATCACATACTGCCATATGTTGCAATTTTTGAACCATCTATATCTTTAACTGCTATTCCTATTTTTGCATTTTCAAGCATTTCCAAGTCATTCTCCTTATCTCCAAATGCCATATAATCATTTTCATTAAATCCATAGTATTTCATCAATTCACGAATGCCTGTTTGTTTAGATATTCCCTTTGCCATAACATCATAGCAAACTGTAGGACATGGCACAATTCGCGCTGAAATATCTTTTCCAGTTCAGAAAAATCGTAACCCATAGGAGCGAATATATTAATTTTCACAATCTCCTCACCTTTCCATTCTATATATGGTGGGATTTCTTCCTTATAATATTTTTTTCCCCTCAACTAGACAATCAGTAATTTCAGTAGCCAGATAAGGACCCTCAACTGTGTCAAATATCAAAGACATATTATTGTTATTACAATACTCTAATATTTTTTCTACATCTTCTCTCAAAAGGAAAATCCTTTATGCATCGCAACGTGTTGTCATATATCGCAGCACCGTTATTCAAAACATATGCATCAAAAACAGATATATCTAAATCCTTTATACCACGTATACTGTTAATATCCCTTCCTGTAGCTAGTGCAACCTTATACCCGTTTTTTCTCAATTCCTCTATTGCTTTAATAGAAGAAGCCGGTATTTTTTCTCTACGCAATCAATTAGCGTTCCATCCACATCAAAGAAAACTGCTTTCATTTCCACCTCCTAAATTCCTTGCTGGTCTGCCTCCGTTTCCCTACACATTTCAAATTTAAGAACCTGTTGTTTTCCTGTAGATATGGCAGTTTCAACTAACTCATCAAAATTTATGTCCATATCACGCATCATAACATTTTCAATCAGCATTCCTAAATTAGTACCACTTATTATTTTAATATTTTTACTACTCGTAGCAGCAAGTTCTGCTGAAATTTTAAATGGCGAGCCACCTACAATATCAGTAAAAAATATAATATTTTTACATTCTTCTAATTTGTCTAAAGCCTCTGTTAACTTTGTCTTCAACTCTTCTGTTGAATAAGTATCCAGGAAATCTACTGCTTCCAGATTTTTCTGTTGTCCTGCAACCAGTTTCACTGCACTGGCAATTCCGTAGCGAAATTGCAATGTCCTGTTATAATAATTCCTACCATTTATATATCCTGCCTATTAATTATTTATAAAACTCTTAATTTCTTAATTGTGTGAACGTAGTCACCCTTTCCAAAAAGCGAAGATGTTCCAAGAATAAAATCTTTTACACCTTTTGATTCAATTTTTTTATTTTCTCTTCAGAAATTCCACCATCCACAACTATTTCATAATGATATTTTTTCCTATTTTGAATAAATTCCTCTATTTTTTCGTCAATGTATTCTAAACATGATTGACCTGCAAACCCCGGATTAACGGTCATTATCATTACATAATCTACTATATGTAATATATTTTTACAGTTTCAAATAATTTTGTAAAGGTCCAAAATACCATTAATACAATATTTTGGACCCTTTAATTTATATCTTGTATTTTCTGTCATTTGGAGTTATCTGGATATACACATCTACTCCTTTTTCTTTCAGCCGTTTCAGACACGCCTCATCCTGATCATCCACGTAAACATGGACTTCATGAAGTATATGCTTACCTTCTGATTTATGCATGTTTCCTATATTGCAATGTTTAATAGGAACTCCGCCATCAACTAACTGTTCAATCACCTGTGGAGTTTTTGCGACAATAAATATCTTTTTGTGAAGGAGCAGCCTTCCAATAATCTCAATGGTCTTTTTTATTGAGAAAATCTAATCTGAACTCCTACGGCATCTGCAGTCATTTTCATTAATGATTTTGATAACTCATCATTACATGTTTCATCATCAACAACTAAAATTAAATTTGCACCACTTGCCGTAACCCAGACATTTCCAACCTGTCCATGCACCAAACGATTATCAACTCTTGCAAAAACAATGTTTATATCCGACATACCATATTTCCTCCTATAACCATCCTAATAATGACATTAATATTGCAAATGCTATTATTGCTAAAATTAGTACTACTATGCTTACCTTCTTCTTTTTTGAAGATATAATATAGTATACCAACAAACAATGCTGGAAGCAAATTAGGTATAACTGAATCGAAGATTGATTGTACTCCAACAGTACCAAATAATTTTAATTTTTCCGGGAACGCAAAAGTTACATAACTTGGAATCATTGCTCCAACTACCATTACACCAAGAATACCTGCACCTTTAGTTAATGCTTTGGCATTTTCTGTTAATTTAGATATTGCTCCACTTCCCAGTTTGTATCCGGCTTTTAGGAAAAATACTCTTGAAACTGCCATTAAAATCCAAAATGCCAGGAAGAATATCGGTCCTAATATTGAATGCTGTTTACACAATGAGGCTGCTATACTTCCGCTAATAGGTAATAATGTAAACCAAAATATTGCATCACCGATACCTGCAAAAGATCCAAAAGACCAGTTTTCATATTTTTTTATTAATTTTCTATCAGCTCTATTTTCTTCCATTGATAGAACTAATCCCATCAGAAAAGATGCGGCATGTTGTTCCGTATTTATAAAGTCAACACCGTACTCATCCAACGCCTTGCTTACTTCTTCACTATCTTTTTCCATGTATTTTCTCTAATCCTGGAAGTATGCTCCAGCCCGAAACTATTGCCCTGCATTTTTTCAAAGGTAAATCCTGTCTGGTAGAACATCGACCTTAAACCCAATTTTTTTAAATCTTTATTGGTAAGTTTATTTGTTGTCTCATTATATTCCTTCGCCATCATCTTCACCTCCTGTTACTACTGATGTTGTTTTTTGCCTCTTTGTCTCTCATAAAATCAATCAGTACTAATGCAATTGCAAATAAAGCTACTGGTAAAACATTGTCAGGTTTCATAATGCTCATAACTAAAAATCCGATAATCAGATATGGAACATTTTTTTTTTCACCATTACCTTTAACAATAGTGCAAGTCCAAGTCGGTAAAGTCCTCCTGCTATTTCAAATCCGTGTGAAACGAATTCAGGGAATGAATTAACAAACTTTGATAATACATTCTGTAATGCATATGTACTTAAGAATGCAACTACTGCATAAAGTGATGTTAAAATAATTTCAGGTAGGAACACATAAAACTTAAATTTTTAATATCATTTTGTTTTATTGCCTGCTCTACTTTTTACGTTAAATCATTTTGAGAACAATGACTGACACGCGATAACTATCCACTGCATAAGCAATGCGAATGGTAAACTAAGTCCTAAAGCTGTTTCTGCTGATACTCCGCTCTTATATGCCAAAACAACTGTCATAAGTCCTGCAATCAATGCATTAGGTGGTACCGTTCCACCTACTGTTGTAAGTCCTAAGTAGGACAATTCTGCTATTGCTCCGGCTTCCAAACCAAGTTTCCAATCTCCCAATACAAGCCCTGTAACAAAACAGACGATAATAGGATGGAATACAAAGAAGCATTCCCATCTGGCATCCCACGCAAATGCAAATACAATCAGTGCCAGAATCAGTCCCTGTAACAATGTAACACTCATAATTACACCTCCTTATTATTATTATAAATTTAAAAAGTTACCGTAGTTTTTGATAAGCCAATAGGTTCATCCGGATTATATCCCCTTGCCAAAGATAAGAGACATGCAAATAATTGTGAAAACACAACCATTCCGAACACTCCTGCAACGCCTTCCGCTTCTTTCGGCAAAAGAACTGCTTCGTTAGCCATTGTAATGTATTTTTCATTATTTGTAACAACTAATGTACTAACAGAAAAATCCTTTTTATTTTCTCAACAAGTTTTATTGTACTATCATTTGTTTTTTCGTCAGTCAAAAAGAATATTACAGGTATAAATCTGTTTGTAGTTGCTATTGGTCCATGTGGATAATCACAGGATGAATATGCCTTTGCGTTTGTATAACTTGCTTCCATTATTTTAAGTTCAGTTTCATTAGCAACTGCATAACTAAATCCTCTTCCCAGTAATAAAATATCCTGAACATTTCTAAACAAAGGAATGCTTTTCTTTACCTGTTCTTCTATATTCTTACACAAACTTTGTTCTATAATATCCGGTGCTTTTTTTATCTGTTCCAACACTTTTTCATCGTGTGAAAGCACTGCTGCAAATAATAGTGTTATTACCGCTTGAGACATATACGACTTAGCTGCCGTGAAACTTGTCTCTTTTCCACATTCACAATTAATATAATAATTTCCCACATTTCTCATAAGACATTCGTGTTCATTGGTTACTGATACTGCAATGCCTCCCTGATTCTGACATCTTTCCAGTACAGTATAAACGTCCTTTGCCTCACCACATTGAGAGACTCCGATTGTCAAAACATCTGACAAATCTACTTTTCCATCCAACAATGTTACTGTTGAAGGGTAAGCCATCGATGTTAATTTATCGGTATAAACCTCAAACGCATATTTTCCCACTAATAATGCATGCTCACTTGAACCTCTTCCTACTAAAAGGACCTTACTGATGTTCCTATTATCTACCTCTTTACATATATTTTCTATTATAGGCAGATTCACATCAATTACATGTCTTATTATTTCCGGTTGTTCATGAACTTCTCTCCACATATTAGATTTACTTACATCGTACTCATACATTTATTATTTCTCCTTTCTTATTTTGTAACTTTGTAATGACAATGTTATATTATAATATTTTTATTGAAATGTCAACATTTTTTTGCTAATATTTTATTAAGAGCATATATAGTCATAGCTCTATTTACTAAAGGAGATTTTTATTATGGATTATATTACAATTAACAAATACTCTCTGGTTCCTCTATATTCACAATTGAAAGAATCAATAAAAGAGGCAATTCAAAATGGTATCCTAAAACCAGGAGATAAACTTCCAACTGAACATGAAATATGTAACCATTTTAATCTGTCAAGAACCGTTACAAGACAGGCATTTTATGAATTAATGAGTGAAGGGTACATTGTCCGTTACAAGAGCCGCGGAACATTTGTTAACCAACAAAGTAAAGAGAATGTATTTTTTAAGGAAATTATTAGTTTTAATGATGAAATGAAAATGTATGGTTTTGAACCCAAGACGGAACTTATTTCTATTGAGAAATTTATTTGCAATGACTACATTGCTGAGAAATCAGAATTTAACGTTGGAGATGAATTAATTAGAATTCAACGATTAAGATACAGAAACGATGATCCTATTGTTTTTGTTGATGGATATTACCGGGCTTCTGATATTCCCGAAATCGAAAAACATGATTTAGAAAAAGAATCTATGTTTTACATTTTAGAAAAATATTATAACATAAAAGTCATGCATACAAAAAAAGATTTATGGCACGAATAGTTGAAGACAAATATGCCAATTATTTGTCCATAAAGAAAAAAGTCTGCTGTTCAGTATGTAGAAAGTAAAGAATATAATCAACAGGACGAATTTGTTTCTTTTTGATATTTCTATTTATGTGGGGAAAAAAATATATTTGAGACAGAAATTAACAATCTTCCCAAAACTCTCCAATAGCACACAACTTATTATTTTTAAATTATCCAATACCACCGGCTTAGCCGGTGGCTTACTCTTCACCTGAAACATCGTTTTTCATATTTATACTTAAAATTTGCAAGTTCAATATTATCTACTCTAGTCCACCAATTTAATCAGAATTCATTAGTAAAAACAAGTAAAAAGCAGTAATTCCTTATACGACAAAAAAAGCCCTTGTTTAAAGGAATCCCTTTAAACAAAGGCTTTTTAATAACAGGGGTGGTAGGAATCGAACCCACCTCTGGAGTTTTGGAGACTCTTATTCTACCGATGAACTACACCCCTATCTGCAATTTAGCACAAGGATATTTATACCATAATTGCGTAGAGATGTCAAACAAATATTGAAAATAAAATAGTTTTTTTTCATATTTTTTGTTTTTTAATTTCTTTTTTTATGATTATGACTGGTCTTAATTTTTTGAAAATAAAAATTATTTTATTGATACAAAATTAACAAATTCGCTGTATAATTTATTATAGTGTAAAAACGTGAAGCACGTAACAACCCCTGTAATAAAAGTTTGGTTGTTTCACATTATAAAATTTTTTTAAAAAGGATTGGTATTTATATGAAAAAGGATTAATTTTGGAAGGCGGTGCCATGCGTGGAATGTACACTGCCGGAGTACTTGATATATTTATGGAAAATGATATTACTGTTGACGGTGCCATTGGCGTTTCTGCCGGGGCTGCCTTTGGTTGCAATCTTAAGTCAAAACAGATTGGCAGAACAATACGATACAATACCAAATATTGTCGTGATCCCAGATATGTTGGGCTTCGCTCTTTAATTAAGACCGGCGATATTTACGGTGCTGATTTTTGTTATAATCAGATTCCTAACCGCCTTGACATTTTTGATGTTGAAACTTATCAGAAGAATCCAATGGATTTCTACGTTGTAACTACAGATATTGAAACCGGAAAACCTATTTATCATCTTTGTCCTAACGGCGATGCAACGGACATTAAATGGTTTAGGGCTTCTGCTTCAATGCCAATGGTTTCAAATATTGTAGAAATCGACGGTTTTAAAATGCTTGACGGTGGAATTTCAGATTCAATTCAATTCACAAGTTTATGGAAATGGGCTACGAGAAAATATTGTCATTCTTACCCAACATGACGGCTACAGAAAAAAGAAAAAAATTCAATGCTTCCGTTAATCAGATTAAAGTTGGGCAAGAAATATCCTAATCTTGTACACGACTTGGAAGTCCGCCATATTATGTACAACAAAACATTAGATGACCTAAAAGAACTTGAACGCAAAGGACTTGTCTACATTATCAGACCTGAGAATCCTGTTACAATCGGGCGCACCGAAAGAGATCCTGAAAAACTGCAGGCTCTATATGACATTGGTCGCAAAGAAGGGCTGAAACATATTGGGAATGTGAAAAATTTCCTCGGAGAATAATTAAATTAAAAGCATACCTGATAGCTATAAATTGTACCGACCCCCAAAAGTTAGACCTAAAAAGTCTAACGATTGGAGGTCGGTATTTTTATGGCTAGGTCAAGCAAAAAACGAGACGACCGAAGTCGTCTCGTAAAAGTCTAACTTTTTGGGTCACCTCACATTAGTGGATAGCCTTTTTCTTTTATAATGATTTTACATTTTACTTTGTAAGTTTCATTTTCTTCTTAGCACTCCATGGACCATACTTCTTGTTTCCATTGATTACTGTGAATGCTCTTGCCTGTACATAGTACTTCTTGTTCTTCTTAAGTTTCTTAAATGTAAGCTTATTACGTTTGAATACCTTTGTAATAGTCTTCTTAGCCTTAAACTTCTTAGTTGTTGAAACTCTTACTTCATAGCCCTTAGCACCTGCAACCTTCTTTAATGAAATCTTTGCTTTAGTTGTTCTCTTCTTCTTTGTTGCCTTTGTTACTTTAGTCTTGCCAACTTTTACATTAATATCACTTGAAGCACTTGGTGCTACAGTTGTGTTGCCACCATTACCAATGTCTGATGTATTTTCACCTGACTTAGTTGTTGTTGCCTGTGTTGTTTCTCCAGGTTTTGTTGTTACCTCAGTCGTTCCACTAGGGTTTATAGTAGGTGCCTGAGTTGTTGTTTCACTAGGTTTAGCTGTTGTTGGTGTCGGTTTAGTTGTTGTTGTAAGTTCAGGTGTTGTTGTTGGCTGATTAGCTACTACAACTTCTTTTGTTACACCCTTTGATTCAATTCCATTTAATCTTGATGTTACCTTAACAATATGTGTTCCAGCATCAATATTGTTGTATGTATATGTTCCGGCTGATGCTAAGTTCATATCCTTAACCTTGCCATCAATGTAAACCCAATATGTCTGTCCGTTATCTGCACCTGTCCATGTTACTGTAACAGTATTATAAGTTGGGCTTTCTACAACTAATCCTTCAGGTTCAACAGGCATATAAATGTCTGTTCCCATAATTGCTACTTCTGAAATCTGATATCCCCAACTGTAACTACCATCGTTAAGTTTAACTCTTACATATCTTACTGTATCGTAATTATATGTTGAAGGGTCAATCTTATTTTCCATAACATCTTTGTACTTAGCATCCTCAACATTAATCATTTCCTGGAAGTTCTGTCCATCTGCTGAAAACTCAACTGTATAAGTCTTAGCATATGTATTGTCTGCCTTAAATGCTATTAAAAATTCTTCAATATTAGAAATTAGATAATTTTCTCCAAGGTCCATATTGATTGTTGCCGTCTGTGCTCCATGTTCTGTGTGAACACAAACACCGTTGTTATCTGATACGATACCATCTGTTAATGATGATACATCCTGGTTTCCTTCACCTTCGTATACCTTGTCAACAGTTATCTTTGCTCCTTTGAAATATTTCTTACAGTGTTAATGTAATCCTTTAATGAACCGTCATCTACTTTAACTTCCTTTGAGATGCCCTTAGATGTTAACTTGTTGTAATATGAAACTACCTTAACTGTATATGTTCCTGCATCTAAGTTATCAATTGTATATGTTCCTGCAGTTACTCTGTCACCTACAAGGTTGTTGTTTAAGTATACCATATACTTGTAATCATCCTGATTTTCACCGGCTTTAATTGTATATGTAATCTGGCAATACTTATCAGATTTTACTGTTACTTCTGCAGGATTATCACAGTACTGTAATTCTGCCTTCTTAGCATTCTTATCTGTACTTAATGCTGCAATTTCTCTTACCTGAACACCCCATGTGTATGCTTCAGGATAATAGAATCTAATGTATCTTACTGCGCCTGTTACTCCTGTCATATCCTGAGTATCTATACAATTCTTGTTTTCGCAGGCATCCTTTACAGAATCTCCTGTTACTTTTTTAACTGTTTCAAAATCAACTCCGTTAGTTGAGTACTGGATTTCGTAACCGTTAACAGGAGTATCTCCTCCATTGTTTTCTTTGTATTTTACAACTAACTTATCAATAGTTGCGCTGTCATAAGCATCTCCTAAATCAAGTGTATAACTTGTTCCTGTTGTGGCAAATGCTGTAGCAATATGTTTGCCTTCAAAGTTACCATCTGTAATGTCGCTTTCGCTACCGCCTTCACCATTCTGCTTATTAGGAAGTGCTACAACATTCTTACCTAATCCAATGTTAAATTGTCCGTCTGCAACCATTTCTTCTACAGTTATAGGTAAAACTGTCACTTCACATTTTGCCTCAAACTTACCTATCTTAGCTGTAATAGTTGTTGTTCCCTCTGACTTAGCTGTTACTGTTCCTGCATCATTAACTGTTGCAATCTTTTCATCCTTTGATGTCCATGTAACTGTTGTGTCATCTGTTGTGTTGCTTGGATTAATTGTAAGCTTCAATGTTTCTGAAGTCTTATTCTTAATTTCAAGATTCTGTGGAGCAATTTCAATTGACGTAATATGTACAGGATCTGTCACTGTAATCTTACATGTTGCTTTCTGTCCGTTTGCAGCTTTTGCTGTAATTGTAGCTGTTCCTTTGAAACACCTTCAACTAAACCGTTAGCATCTACTTTGGCAATACCTGCATTATCACTGCTAAATGTAACTGACTGGTCTGTTATTGCTGAAAGCTGTAACTTGTTTCCAATTGCTACTGTTGCTTCTGTCTTATTTAATGAAATTGTTCCTTCAATAATAATATCTGACTGAACAGGATCTGATAATAACATTCCCTTTCTATATGTTACAGCCTTAATTGTTACTGATTTGTCTACTGTAATTGGTCCTTCATAAGTAGCTGAATCTTCTGTTGGAGTTGCTCCATCAGTTGTGTACTTAATTTCAGCACCCTTTACTGCTGTTGACATTGTTACTGTCTGTGTTCCCTTATAAGTTCCACTTACAGGTGTAATTGTTGGTGCCTTAGCCTGTACTGCACCAAATACCTGCATTTCATAAATTGAGTAACCATACTGAGTTCCTCTTGAAACACCCTGCATCTTTACGTATCTTGCCTTTGTTGCCGCAAAACTTGATGTGATTTCTCCAACCATACCATTTTCCTTAGCAACTGTTGTCCATTCTTTTCCGTCTGTAGATACCTGAATTTCGTATTTTGCCGCATAAGCTGCTTCCCAGTTAATTGTAACTGCGTTAACTGCCTGTACTGAACCAAGATCTACCTGAATCCATTCATCATCTGCTTCATTGTCGGTCTGCCATCTTGTGTCTGTTGTACCATCGAAAGCCATATCGGCTGTATTTGCACCCTTTGATGAAGATGCTGTTGCTTTCTTCTTAAGTCCTAAATTAGCACTACTGCTTACTGTATCCCCGGCAATTTCAAATACTGTTGCTGAATATGCTGAATCAAGATATCCATCCTTAACTGCAACTGCCTTTAATGTAGTGTTGCTTGAAATCAAAATCTTTCCTGTGTATTCTTTTTGATTCTGTTGTTGGAATTGTACCATCTGTTGTGTAGTAAATCTTAGCATTTGCATCTGAGCATGATAATTCAACTAACTGTGTATCATCAAATGTTACTTTTCCTGTTACATCTTCTGTAACTTTTCCTGTTGCTAAAGCTGTAGCCTTAACTGTAGGTGTTGCTGTCTGAGTTAATTCAAACTGTTTTTTCTGTGTCAATGTTAAAGCTTACAAATGCCTTTGCACCAATGTTAGCTTTACCAATCTGTTTTCAAACTTATCTTTAATTGCTACTGTCTGTGTCTTGTCTGTAGCATTCCAAACTTCTGCTGTGTATACTGTCTTGCCGTTTGTATCCTTACGATATACAGAACCTGTAATGTTGCCTGTTACCATGTAGTCATTTGTTCTGTAGCCTAACTGATCCATTGCTGAAATAAACCATAATGTATTAGCTCTATCTTCAACCTGTACATTTGTTACGTTAGCTTCAAACTTGTCATATGCACTCTGTGCATTAGTCTGTGAAAGGAATGGCCATGTAATATGCTGCCAGCCGTTATCAGGTGTTACATACTTGTCCGGATTGTGCCATGAATCATCTGCACTAACTCCGTTTGCCAAATCCTGATCAAATAATTTCTTTTCTATGTTTATTGCATAATTAGTATCATCTACTAATCCCTGATATATCTTGGCACATTTTTCCTGATTCATACCATAGTTTGTAAGGTATTCAGAAATAGGTAACCACTGGATACCGTATACATACACAGGCTGTCCACCAAAATATGTTCCATACCCCATTGAAGCGCCATAAATCTGACCTGTTCCTGGAACGGATAATCATAAGCCTGATCTGCTACTCTGTCAGGATGATCACCTAACCAGTTAGTTTCATCATAGTCGAACCAGTACTGCTCAATCGCTTCCATTTCTGTTGTGAAGCCGTAAGCTCCGGCATCAATGTAAGTGCTATTCTGTGATACTTCACCCCAGAGATACATACCTACCCAGCTGAACAATGCTTCTGAAGCTGATTCTGGTTGTTACCTGAATCGCTGTCTGCATATCCGCCTGCCCATGAGTGTCCTGAATACTGGTCAAATGCTCTAAACTTACAGAACATGTTGCCATCATCTTCAGGTTCCTTAGGATCTGCGTAATCCCTTACAAGAAGTTCAATCATATCTTTGTAATCGTTGTAGAACTGCTTGTCGTATGTAGCAAGTACTGCTGCGCCAAACATAAAGTATCCATATGTAAAGTGGTGGTCGCAGATTGCTGCGTTGGCACCAAATGAACTTTCAGGATAATAAAGTGTTCCCCAGTCCTTATTGTAGATTAAGTAACAGTCATCATCTTCACCGTCATATGTGAACCAGTCAACCATAATGCTCTTTAATTTCTTTAATAATTTTTCTCTAATTTCTGTTTCACCTAACTGGTCAGCCATAAGAGCGCTGATTGCAAGTGGGTGAACATTCTTACCTTCCCAGTAAGCATCAGCAACAGGTGCTGTGTTAATCTTAGATGCTACTACCTGGTTAAGGTATTCAACCATTTCAGTTGTATTAAACATGCTGCTGTCAGGCTTTGTAAATGTTGGAAGTAAACCTGAGAACTGCTGTGTTGTCTTGTATTCATTAGCCCAGATAGATTTCATGTCACCACGAATTGAGTAATATGTTGCATCCGGGTTATCTGCATCTGATGAATATTTCCACTGATGTGGGAATAAACAATGCATTGTTTCATTTGAGAATCCCTTTCTCATAGTCTTAGTTGTAGCTGTATATGTTGTTACAACCTTATTGTTAGCCTGATCAAATGTATAGCCAACGCGTGTGTTTGTTACAAATGCGTAACCATGTTTATAATACCGGTCAATGTCACCTTTCTTTGTCATAGCTGCAAGTGACATATAATTTTCATTCTTTGAAGGGAATGTCACCTTAACGTTATATCTTGAACCTACAATCATTACCTTAAATGTTGTTCCTTCAGGTACGTTCATACAATAATAAGAGCCATCGTTTTTAGCCTTAGTATTTTTCATCATCCACTGACTTAAAACCAATGTGGTCTGTTGTAATTGTGTCCCCTTCTTTAGCTAAAATACTATTTCCATTGCCATCAAAAAATTCTGTAATTGATGATGAGTTAATGAAAAATGTTGTGTTATCACAGAACTCACTGAAAATGTAAGGTGAACCCTTAACTACAGTTGACTTCATCTGCATTCCACTGTTGTCCATTAAACCTAACTGTACTGAGTAATCACCATAGCTTTCTACTCTGTCATAACCCTTTTTAGAGTTGTATTTTTTTCAGGTAATACATAGAAGTCAATTCCTGTTTCAGTAGACTGGTCTGTTCAAGGTCAGTTTCCTTTCTTGTTCCAACCCATCCTGCTGTTGCAAGCAAAACTCCAAGTCCCTTAGTTGAGAACTTAGCCTTTAATGGTGTTGAACAAAGTAAGTTACTAAATGTCTGAACCATTGCTGATGACCACCAGCTGTTTGAATCGATTGGTGTCTTTATAGTTTCTTCATTAACAAATGTTGGTAACTTGTTCTTTTCCTTATACATTTCACCTGAAACATATGAACCTTTACCATTCTTGTTGTTAATAACCTGTCTTGTTGGAAGTGGAGCGATTGTTTCGTTTTCCTTACTATCGCCTTCTCTGTATTCATAAACACTTAATTCGTTAATTCCTACACCACTAC
>VOFH01000274.1_pt1 | contig 42000 bp, 50 predicted proteins | sample 5384091 | NCBI WGS metagenome assembly VOFH01 (sample SAMN12384727, study PRJNA508395) | human gut metagenome | isolation source: healthy gut G | host: Homo sapiens
TCGGCACTATCGCCGCAGAGGGTAGGGCAGACCCCGCAAGGCTGGAACGCAAATATATTCTCCATGATACAGACCTTAGTGAGAATGTAATCGTACCCATTGCGGGGGGCTTGTCATTACCTACATGTCCTATGCTATGAGCTTATCAGCATGGTAACGGAAAAGAACAATATGCACGACGTTGACACATTTATGTTTTTCAAGTGGTTTTTCAAGGCGTGTGTGGCGGTGTACCTTGTCACCCACACCTTGACATCACTATGGCGGTGTTCGATATGGCGCAGCACGTCGTTTCCGGCGCGGCTTGGGGTGAAAAGCGCAGCAAAGAAAATTGCCGTTGCCGCCGCCTTGCTTCCATGCAGGAGGGGCTTGACGCAATGGAAATCCCCGAACTTTTATTGCTGGTTATGGAAACAAGCCTTGTGAGCCTTTGCATGAAAATCATGTCCGTACTGATAACCGTTGTCCTCTACGGGCGCATGATAGAGATTTACCTTTACTGTTCGGTATCGCCTATCCCGTTTGCAACTATGACGAACCGGGAATGGGGGCAGATAGGAAACAACTACTTCAAAGCCCTGTTCGCTATCGGCTTTCAAGGCTTCCTCATTATGGTGTGCGTCGGCATTTACGCGGTGCTGGTGAACAACATAACAGTGGCAGACAACCTACACAGCGCGATATTCTCCCTTGCTGCCTATACCGTTATCCTCTGTTTCTCCCTGTTCAAATCCGGCGCACTGGCGAAGTCGATTTTTTCCGCGCATTAGCGGCGTGTCAAGGGCAGGGTGGAGATTTTCAGAGCGGAGCGGCGAAAATACGACCCGACCTTGACGCGGATAACCCCCATAGAATACGGGCGGGCAAAGGGCATAGATTGACCTTTGCCTTGATTACCCTTATGGGAAGTTACAGCAACACCAAACCCAGAGAAAGGAGGTTTTCACTTGGCGTATGTACCCGTACCCAAAGACTTATCCAAAGTCAAGACAAAAGTAGCGTTCAACCTTACCAAACGGCAGATTGTATGTTTTGCGGTAGCTCTCCTGTTCGGCTTGCCGCTTTTCTTTCTGCTCAAAGACAGCACAGGCACAAGCCTTGCGTCTATGGCTATGATTGCCGTCATGCTGCCCTGTTTCCTGTTCGCCATGTATGAAAGCATGGACAGCCCCTTGAAGTGGTGGTGAAGAACATCATACGGACAAAATTCATAGCCCCCAAAGAACGACCATACAGGACAGACAACTTTTATTCCGTCTTAGAACGGCAGAGAAAACTTGAAAAGGAGGTATCAGCGATTGCAAAAGGAAACACGAAGAAACAGCGCGGCGGGAAGCGCAAAGCCTAACCCGCCCCGCAAGCTCACCCGCGCCGAGAAAAAGCAGATTGCGGAAATCATCAGACAGGCAAAGGGCGACGGGAAAGCCCACACCGCACAGCAGACAATCCCTTATATCCAGATGTACCCGGACGGTATCTGCAAGGTTACGGGACGGAAATACTCAAAGACCGTCGCCTTTGAAGATATTAACTATCAGCTTGCACAGGCAGACGACAAGACCGCCATTTTTGAGAACTGGTGCGACTTCCTCAACTACTTTGACGCTTCCGTTTCGGTGCAGCTCTCTTTCATCAATCAGGGGACGCAGCGCGGGGCGAAGCGGAAAAGGCGGTCAATATCCCGGCACAGGAGGACGCTTTCAACTCTATCCGCACAGAATACCGGGATATGCTGAAAAACCAGCTTGCAAAGGGAAACAACGGGCTTGTCAAAGCAAAATATATCACCTTTGCCATTGAAGCCGACAGTCTGGGCGCGGCAAAATCCCGGCTTTCCCGTATCGAAACGGACATGCTGAACAACTTCAAGCTCTGGGCGTGTCTGCCCGCCCCATGACAGGCTATGAACGCCTTAAAATGCTGCATGGCATTTTCCACCCGGAGGGCGGGCAGTTTTCCTTTGATTTTTCATGGCTTGCCCCGTCCGGGCTTACCACAAAGGACTTTATCGCCCCGCCCTCATTCCGTTTTGGCGAGGGGCGGTATTTCCGCATGGGGCGCAAGATCGGCGCGGTTTCATTCCTTGAAATCCTTGCGCCGGAATTAAACGACCGTATCTTATCTGACATTCTGGACTTGGAAACGGGCGTTATCGTCAATCTGCATATCCACAGTATCGACCAGACGGAAGCCATTAAGACCGTCAAGCGCAAAATCACCGACCTTGACAAAATGAAAATCGAGGAACAAAAGAAAGCCGTCCGCGCAGGGTACGACATGGATATTATCCCGTCCGACCTTGCCACGTTTGGCGGCGAAGCGAAAAATCTCTTGCAGGACTTACAGAGCCGGAATGAAAGAATGTTCCTCTTGACGTTCCTTGTGGTGAACATGGCAGACACAAAAAGAAAGGAAACTGGAAAATGACGTATTCGCGGCGGCGGGCATTGCACAGAAGTACAACTGCGCCTTCACCCGCCTTGACTACCAACAGGAAGCGGGGCTTATGTCCTCTGTACCGCTTGGGGAGAACCTTATCCCCATTCAAAGAGGGCTTACCACGTCAAGCACCGCTATCTTTATCCCCTTTATCACGCAGGAGCTTTTTCAGACGGGCGCGGCTTTGTATTACGGCTTAAACGCCCTGTCTAACAACATGATACTCTGCGACCGCAAGCAGCTAAAGAACCCCAACGGCTTAATCTTGGGTACGCCGGGAAGCGGGAAATCCTTTGCAGCCAAACGGGAAATGACAAACGCTTTCCTAATTACCGACGACGACATAATTATCTGCGACCCGGAAGCAGAGTATTTTTCCCTTGTGCAGCGGCTTGACGGGCAAGTGATACGGTTATCGCCTACGGGCAAGGGCATTGACGGGAAGCCCCAGTATGTGAACCCTATGGATATAAACCTCAACTATTCCGAGGACGACAGCCCGCTTGCGCTGAAAACCGACTTTATCCTCTCCCTCTGCGAGCTTGTCATAGGCGGCAAGGAGGGCTTGCAGCCCGTCGATAAGACCGTCATTGACCGCGCCGTTAGGAACGTGTACCGTCCTTTCCTTGCAGCCCCCGACCCGGCAAAAATGCCGATCTTGGGCGACCTTTACAACGAGCTTTTGAAGCAGCCGGAGCCGGAAGCGGCGCGTATCGCGGCGGCATTGGAGCTGTACGTTTCCGGGAGCCTTAACGTGTTTAACCACAGGACAAATGTAGAGCTTCATAACCGCCTTGTCTGCTTTGACATTAAACAGCTTGGGAAGCAGCTCAAAAACTGGGTATGCTGATTGTTCAAGATCAAGTGTGGAACCGCGTCACCGTGAACCGGGCGGAAAGAAATCCACGCGGTATTTTATGGACGAATTTCATCTTCTCTTGAAAGAGGAACAGACCGCCGCCTATTCCGTTGAAATCTGGAAGCGTTTCAGAAAATGGGGCGGCATACCCACAGCCATTACGCAGAACGTCAAGGACCTTTTGGCTTCCCGCGAAGTGGAGAATATCTTTGAAAACTCTGATTTTGTCCTCATGCTCAATCAGGCGGCGGGCGACCGGGCTATCCTTGCGAAGCAGCTCAACATCTCCCCGCAGCAGATGAAATATGTCACCCACACCGAAGCGGGCGAGGGGCTTATCTTCTACGGGAACGTGGTGCTGCCCTTTGTAGACCGCTTCCCGAAAGACACCGAGCTTTACCGGGTAATGACGACGAAGCCGGAGGAAGTAGGCGAAGCATGAACGGGCTGAAAACTGACACCATCATCAACCGCGACGCGCTCTATGCCTTGCGGGAGCTTCCAGAGGAAAGCGTACACTGTTGCGTCACAAGCCCGCCCTACTATGCGCTTAGAGATTATGGGCTTGATATGCAGATTGGGCGGGAGGACACGCCGGAGCAGTACATTGACAGGCTGACCGAGGTTTTCCGCGAGCTGCGCCGGGTACTGCGTTCTGACGGTACGCTCTGGCTGAATATCGCGGACACCTACTGCGGCACAGGAAATAAAGGCTACCATGCAGACCCGAAGAACCCGAAAGGCAGAAACGGACAGCAGATTGCAAGAAACAACCGCGTTTCCGGCTGCAAACAAAAGGACTTAATCGGTATTCCCTGGCTTTTAGCCTTTGCCCTACGCGCTGACGGGTGGTATTTACGGAGCGACATTATCTGGCAGAAAGAAAACCCCATGCCGGAGAGCGTGAAAGACCGCCCTACCCGCTGCTATGAACATATCTTTCTGCTTACGAAGTCAAAGAAATATTTCTATGACGCAGCCGCCATAGCCGAGCCGTTAGCCCCCACAACGGCGGCGCGGTACCGCACCGGGCGCAGCGCGGGACAGAAATATGCGGACGAAATACCCGGACAGGGGAAAGTACAGGGGCTTAACCGGGCGAGAAGCGGCAGCTACTACGACGAAGCCCTCATGCCGACCATGCGGAACAGGCGGGACGTGTGGCTTATCAATACCGTTCCCTACAAGGGCGGGCATTTCGCCGCGTTCCCGCCAAAACTTGCCGAAACCTGTATCAAGGCGGGCTGTCCGAAAGGCGGCGTTGTGCTTGACCCCTTTTTCGGCAGCGGCACGACGGGGGCAGCCGCAAAGCAGCTTGACAGGCATTATATAGGCATTGAGATAAACGCCGAGTATTGCGCCCTTGCAAGGGCGCGGATTGGAGGGACAGAAACATAAAACAATATCGGGCGCGTGAAAAAGTCACGCAGAAAATGACCCGCGAGGGGGCTGTCGAGGTAAACGCCGCTACCGGGAAAAAGAAACGTATCAGCAAGCGGATAAGGGACGCGGACTTTGCAAAGACCGAAGAACGCCGCCGGAACAGGCAGCGCAGACCCTACCGGGCGGCGCAACTTCCCCGCCCATAACCGCCACGCCGCCGCTTCCCCATGCGCCGGGGGCAGAACGGGAACAGGACACCGCCGCAGCCGAGCGCGTCTTGGAACGTATCGACGGGGCGCGTACCAGAAAGGCGAGCAAAAAGGCGGCGAGGAAAGCACAGGCAGAAGCCACAGCAAAAGAAAAATCTTCCCGTTTGCAGTTTACCGACGAGGAACGGGCAACGCCGGAGCTTGAAAGGTATATCCGAAAATCGGACAAAGCAGCCGACCGTCTGGACGCGGCAAAGGCGGCTATCCCCAAAGAAAAGAAACTTGTACGGGAGCGCACCTTTGATGAAGCCACCGGGAAAGGCAAGACCCGCCTACGCTTTGAGGAACGGGAAAAGCCCATAGGAAGAAATAAGCCCCACAATAACCCGCTATCCCGCCCCGCACAGGAAGCGGGTATTTTCGTCCACAACAAGATACATTCCGTTGAAAAGGACAATTCCGGCGTTGAGGGGGCGCACAAATCCGAAGAAAGCGCCGAAAAAGGCGCAAAGTACGGGGCGCGGAAAGTCAAGGAGGGCTACCACAGCCACAAGCTCAAACCCTACCGGGCGGCGGCAAAGGCAGAGAAAGCGGCGTTCAAGGCGAATGTGGATTTCCAGTACCACAAAGCCCTGCATGACAATCCGCAGATTGCGGGCAATCCCCTTTCCCGCTTCATGCAGAAGCAGCAAATCAAGCGGCAGTATGCAAAGGCGGCAAGGAAAGGCGGCGCAAAAACGGCGCAGAAAGCCGCAGAGAACACCCGCAAGGCGGCAAAAAAGACCGCCGAGGAAACAAAAAAGGCAATCGCTTTTGTAGGGCGGCACCCGGCGGGCGTATGTATCGCCGTTGCCGCGCTACTCTTATTCATCATGGTATCGGCGGGGCTTTCCTCTTGCGGCTCCATGTTCTCCGGCTTGATGAACGGCATACTTGGGACTTCCTACACGTCGGAGGACAGCGACCTTGTGGCGACGGAGAATAATTACGCCGCAAAGGAAAACGAGCTTCAGCAGCAGATTGACAATATCGAAAGCACCCACCCCGGCTATGACGAATACCGCTATGACCTTGACAGTATCGGGCATAACCCCCATGAGTTAGCGTCCTACCTCACCGCACTTTTACAGACCTACACCCCGCAGAGCGCACAGGCAGAGCTAAATCGCGTCTTTGCCATGCAGTACACTTGACGCTGACAGAAGAAACGGAAATCCGCTACCGCACAGAAACAAGCACAGACCCGGAAACCGGGGAAACGACCAGCGAGGAAGTACCCTACGAGTACCATATCCTCAACGTGAAGCTGACGAACAAGCCCATTTCCGAGATTGCGGAGGAACTTCTAACGCCACAGCAGCTTGAAATGTACCGCGTCTATCTGGAAACAAGCGGCAACAAACCGCTGATTTTCGGCGGCGGTTCCCCCGATATGGGCGCGTCCGAGGATTTAAGCGGCGTACAGCTTGTAAACGGCACACGCCCCGGCAACACCGCCGTTGTAGACCTTGCGAAGCGGCAAGTCGGCAACGTGGGCGGGCGACCCTTTTGGAGCTGGTACGGATTTAACAGCCGCGTGGAATGGTGCGCCTGTTTTGTTTCATGGTGCTACAATCAAGCCGGGAAAAGCGAGCCGCGCTTTGCCGCGTGCCAGTCACAGGGCGTACCGTGGTTCCAGTCACGGGGGCAATGGGGCGCGAGGGGCTATGAGAATATCGCCCCCGGCGACGCGATCTTTTTCGATTGGGACGGGGACGGGAGCGCAGACCATGTAGGGCTTGTAATCGGCACGGACGGGCAGCGCGTTTACACCGTCGAGGGCAATTCCGGGGACGCCTGCAAGATAAAAAGCTACCCCGTCAATTACTCCTGTATCAAGGGCTACGGCTTAATGAATTGGAACTGACAACAAAAAAATGAAAATCTGAAAGGAGAAATTTATTGATGGCTATGAACAAAATTGAACGTATCGACAAAGAGATTGCAAAGACCCGCGAGAAAATCACCGAGTACCAGAATAAATTAAGGGGGCTTGAAGCGCAGAAAACCGAAGCGGAAAACCTGCAAATCGTACAGCTTGTGCGCTCCATGCGCCTTTCCCCGCATGAGCTTTCCGCTATGCTTTCCGGGGGCGGTATTCCGGGCATGGAAGCCGCGCCGGGCTACCCCGCAGAACCCGCAGACCATGACACCGAAGAAATGGAGGACACCGAGAATGAATAAGAAAATCCTTAGAACACTGACCGCACTTTGCGCCGCCCTTATGCTTTCGGGCGGCTTTTCCGTCACCGCTTTTGCACAGACCCCGGAGGGCGAGGACGACACCAACGACAGCGGCGTTGTCTACGAGGAACCCCAAAAGGAAGAACCCCTTACCCCGGACGGGAACGCGACGCTGGTTGACGATTTCGGCGGCAACAAGCAGCTTATCACCGTAACGACCAAAAACGGCAATTACTTTTATATCCTCATTGACCGGGACGACGAGGGAGAAAATACTGTGCATTTCCTCAATCAAGTAGACGAAGCCGACCTCTTAGCACTTATGGAGGACGGAAGCACCGAAGCAGCCCCGCCCACCGTTTGCAGTTGCACCGATAAATGCAAAGCCGGGAAGGTAAATGTGAGCTGCCCCGTCTGCAAGGACAACATGACCGCTTGCAGCGGCAAGGGAAGTAGAGCCGGAAACCGAAGAACCGCCGGAGCTGCCCAAAGAAAAAGGCAATGCGGGCGGGCTTGTGCTTTTCCTTGTCGTGGCACTTCTTGGCGGCGGGGGCGCGTTCTATTACTTTAAGTTTATTAGAAGCAAGCAGGACGTCAAGGGCGACACCGACCTTGACGATTTCGATTTTGACGATTACGACGAGGACGAGCCGGAAGCGGGGGACGGGGGGGACGGGGGGACGAAGATGAAGAACGGAGGACGAGGGAAGCATGACCCTGTTTACCGACAACCCCTTAGAAAGAATGATGGTACAAAGACCCACCGGGCGGCGTGACAGTGCGCCGCCCGTTCCAAAATCCCCGGCGTGTATGCGTTGCCCTTATAAGGCGCAATCCCCCTGTATCGGCTATTGTCTGAAACAGGTACAGGAGAAAAAGCACATCGAGCCGGAACGCTGAAAGGAGGATTTTTTCATGGCATTTAGACTTGTGATTGCAGAAAAGCCGAGCGTGGCGCAGACTATCGCCGCCGCGCTTGGCGTTAAGGGAAGAAAGACGGGTATATCGAGGGCGGGGGCTACCTCATTTCTTGGTGTGTCGGTCATTTGGTGGAGCTTGCGGACGCTGCCGCCTACGGGGAGCAATATAAAAAATGGAGTTTTGAGAGCTTACCCATTCTGCCGGAGGAATGGCAGTACGCCGTTGACCCGGACAAGGGGAAGCAATTCAAAACCATTAAAGAGCTTATGCACCGCGCCGACGTTTCCGAAGTGGTAAATGCGTGTGACGCGGGGCGCGAGGGAGAATTGATTTTCCGCTTTGTCTACGAAGCGGCGGGCTGCAAGAAGCCCATGCGCCGCTTGTGGATTTCCTCAATGGAGGACGGGGCAATCAAGGCGGGCTTTGCTTCCCTCAAAGACGGGCGGGAATACGACGCGCTCTTTGCGTCTGCCCTCTGCCGCGCAAAGGCTGACTGGCTTATCGGCATTAACGCCACCCGGCTTTTCTCATGCCTGTATGGAAAGACCTTGAACGTGGGGCGCGTCCAGACCCCGACCTTAAAAATGCTCACCGACCGGGACGCGGCTATCTCCCATTTCCAGAAAGAAAAATATTATCATGTTCGCCTTGATTTATCCGGCGCGGACGCGGCAAGCGAAAGGATTTCCGACAAGGCAGAAGCCGACGCGCTGAAAGGGGCTTGCGAAACACAAACGGCGGTATGCGTTTCCCTCACCAAAGAGAAGAAGACCGCCGCCCCGCCAAAGCTCTTTGACCTTACCTCTTTGCAGCGGGAAACGAACCGCATTTTCGGTTACACCGCAAAGCAGACCCTTGACCTTGCACAATCCCTTTATGAAAAGCGGCTCCTTACTTATCCGAGGACGGACAGCAGCTTTCTTACTGACGACATGGGCGGCACCGCAGCGGGCATTATCGCGCTGCTTTGCGAAAAACTCCCCCTTTATGGCGGGCGCAGACTTCACGCCGGATATTGCAAAGGTAACAGACAGTAAAAAAGTATCAGACCACCACGCAATCATTCCCACTATGGAGCTTGCAAAGGCTGACCCGGACGCGCTGCCGGAAAGTGAGAGAAATATCATCACCCTTGCGGGGGCGCGTCTGCTCCTTTGCCACCGCCGAGCCGCATATTTATGAAGCGGTTACGGCGGTTTTCTCATGCGCTGATACGGAGTTTACGGCGCGGGGAAAGACGGTGCTTTCTGACGGGTGGAAAGAGATTGAACGCAGATACCGGGCGACGCTGAAAGATAAGCCCGAAGCAGAGGACGGGGAAAATGAGGGCGTGACGCTGCCGGAGCTTTCCGAGGGACAGGGCTTTCCTAACCCCGCCGCAAAAGTAACGGAGCATACCACAACGCCGCCGAAGCCCCACAGCGAAGCGTCGCTTCTCTCTGCTATGGAGCGAGCCGGGAACGGGGACACCGACCCGGACGCGGAACGCCGGGGGCTTGGCACCTCCCGCCACCCGCGCCGCCGTCATTGAAAAACTGGTAAAGGGCGGCTTTGCAGAGCGCAAGGGGAAGCAGCTTATCCCCACGCAGAACGGAGCCGCCCTTATATCAGTCTTGCCGGATATGCTCACTTCCCCACAGCTTACCGCAGAATGGGAAAACAATCTGACGCAGATAGCAAAGGGAGCCGCAGACCCCGGCGAATTTCTGTCCGGCATTGAAGCTATGGCGCGGGAGCTTGTGCAGACACACGCCGCAGCACTGGACGGGAAAAAGGATTTGTTCCGGGAGGAAAAGCCCTCTGTCGGCAAATGCCCCCGTTGCGGTTCCCCCGTCCATGAGGGGAAGAAAAACTATTATTGCAGCAACAAAGAATGTGCCTTTGTCATGTGGAAGAATGACCGCTTTTTCGAGGAACGCAAGACCGCTTTTTCCGCGAAGATTGCCGCCGCGCTCCTTAAATCCGGCAAAGCGAATGTGAAGAAGCTCTACTCCCCGAAAACAGGCAAGACCTATGACGGAACTATCGTTCTAGCCGATACTGGCGGGAAATACGTCAACTACCGTATCGAAGTACAGAAGAACTAAAAACTTGAATAGCAAGCATAGGAAGCGGGTACCCACTTCCGTAAATCCCTGCGCTGCCGCTGACGCGCCGGACGGGGATTTTGCTTGTTGGGAAGTTTCCCAAACCCTCTTTGTTGGAGGGCTTCACCCTCAAAAAATTTTCAAAAATATTTGATGAAATGCGGGCGTACCCGTAGTAGACCATGCAGGAAAAAAAATGCAGCTTTTGACGCTGCCGCGAGAAAGGAGGTTTTTCACTATGGCAAGTTTACGGGACACCGTAAAGGACTATCAAGACGAGCTTAGGGACGGTATCGCATGGGTGGCGTTCTGCAAAACAGGGGCGTTCATGGAACGCTGAATATTTTCATCTTGATATGGACGATACGCTCTACCCGGAGGACAGGAGCCGGTTAGAGAGATAAAAAGCATTGACCCCGCCGCCGTTATCTTAAACGGCTACTATTGCGGGCATTTAGGCGAGGACATGAGCCTTGACGAGCTGACCGCCGGAGTGCGTTACCACTACGAAAACAGCATGAACGACATTGACGGTTTTATCGGAGCGCATGACGACAGGCTTCCCCCGGAGGTTATCGAGGAAGCGAGGGCAGCCGCCCATGAAGCGGGGCTTCCCTTTTCCGAAAAGCCCTACCGGGACGGGGAGGATTTTAACCCCTATGTATTTGACGGGAGCATGAGCATTGAGGATTTTGAGCTTATGCACCGCATGATTGAAAAAGAAAGGAGCGAACAAATGGCAGAACCGATTTTAAGCGGCTATCTTTCCAATCTTGGGAAGTACACCGAGGGCAGACCCGCGGGCGAATGGGTGACATTCCCCACGACTGCCGAACATCTGAAAGAAGTCTTTGACCGTATCGGGATTGACTTCAAGCACTATGAGGAATGGCATTTCACAGAATTTCAATCCACTATCCCCGGCTTGACGGAGCATTTAAGCGAGTATTCCCACCCCGACGAGCTGAACTATTTAGGGAAGCTCTTGGAAATGCAGTTTGACGACGACCGGGAGAAATTCATTGCAGCCATTGAATACGGCGACCATGCCGACAGCTTACAGGACATCATCAACCTTGCACAGAACCTTGACTGCTACTGGATTTATCCGTCCGTCCACAATGAAGAAGAATACGGGCGTTATCTGGTTGATGAACTGGAAGAACCGGAACTTCCCGAAGAAGCGAAAAAGTATTTCATGTATGAGGAATACGGGCGGGACGCTTCCATTAACGACGACGGTATGTTTACCGAAAAGGGCTATATCTACAACAACCGCAACACCTTTACAGAATGGTACGACGGGCGCGACGTGCCGGAGGAATACCGGGTAACGCCGCAGCCCCCGCAGCCGGAAAGACCCGACCCGTCAAAGGTAGAAATGGACGCAGCCGCGCCGGGGCAGAGAACGGCGCAGACCGCAGAGCAGCCACAGGAGCCGCGCCCGGTTATCCCTATCGTGCTGACGAGCGAGAAGCCCGCCGAGAAAAGCTAAAAGAGATTACCGACCGTCTGGAACAGGGCATTGCGGAACTCTTTGACAGCGAGCGTTACAAGGAATATCTGAAAGTCATGTCAAAATTCCATAATTACAGCTTCCGAAACACCGTCCTTATCGCCATGCAGAAGCCGGACGCTTCCCTTGTGGCGGGCTTTTCCGCTTGGAAGAACAACTTTGAGCGAAACGTGATGAAAGGGCAAAAGGGAATTAAAATCATTGCCCCGTCACCCTATAAAATCAAACAGGAAATGCAGAAAATCGACCCGCACACGCAGAAGCCCATAATCGGCAAGGACGGAAAGCCCGTCACCGAGGAAAAGGAAATCACCATACCCGCCTACAAGGTGGTATCCGTCTTTGACGTTTCCCAGACCGAGGGAAAGGAACTGCCGGACATTGCCGTTGACGAACTGACAGGCGACGTTGACCGCTATAAGGACTTTTTCGCAGCCCTTGAAAAGACTTCCCCCGTTCCTATCGCCTTTGAGAATATCGAGGGCGGCTCTCATGGCTACTACCACTTGGAGGACAAGCGCATTGCTATCAACGAGGGCATGAGCGAATTACAGACCTTAAAGACCGCCATTCACGAAATCGCCCATGCGAAGCTGCACGACATTGACCTCAACGCGCCAAAGGACGAGCAGCAGCCCCACGTTGACCGCCGCACCCGCGAAGTCGAAGCGGAAAGCGTCGCCTATACTGTCTGCCAACATTACGGGCTTGACACGTCGGACTACTCTTTCGGCTATGTCGCCGGGTGGAGCAGCGGGCGGGAGCTGTCCGAGCTGAAAAGCTCCCTTGAAACGATACGCAGCGCAGCCGCCGAGATTATCAATTCCATAGACGAGAACTTAGCGGAGCTGCAAAAGGCACAGGACAAGGAGCAGACCGCCGGACAGGAGCAGCCCACCAGAGAGGGACAGGAAGCCGCGCCGGAGAAGCCGGATCCGGAAGCAGCCGCACCGGGAAAATCCGGCGCACAGGAAAAAGCGGGCGCAGCCCCGAAAGAAGCCTTTACCCCGGAAACGATTTACAGAGTGCGCCGGAACCCTTACAGCGACAGCCGGGAAAACAGCTACCTCTTGCAAGCCTATGTGACACAGGAGAACGGGCGGGCGAAAATGGGCGACGTGCTTTATACGGGAACGCCGGAGAAATGCCGCGAGCTTATGGGGCAGCTCAAAAGCGGCGAGCTGACCGAGGGCGACGTGAAGCAGCTTTACGCAAAGGCACAGGAAACGGCGCAGACCGCCGGACAGGACAAAGACACCTTTTCCATTTACCAGATAAAGGGCGGGGACGAAACAAGGGATTTCCGCTTTGAGCCATACGACCGCCTGCAGGCGGCGGGAAATGTGGTTGACAGGGCGAACTATGAGCTTGTCTATTCCGCGCCCCTTGCGCCGGAAACTTCCCTTGAAGATATTTACACCTGTTTCAATATCGACCACCCCAAAGATTTTAAGGGACACAGCCTTTCCGTTTCCGACGTGGTAGTGCTTCATCAGGACGGACAGGACGCGGCGCATTTCGTTGACAGTGTAGGTTTTCGGGAAGTGCCGGAGTTTTTACAGGAGCAAAAGCAGCTTACCCCGGACGACTTGGAAACGGGCGAAACTGTCAAGACACCGAGGGGGACTTTCCATGTGACCGCCATGAGCCGGGAGCAGATAGAAGCCGCCGGATATGGCTTTCACCACCAGTCGGACGACGGAAAGTATCTGATTATGGGGAATGGGACGCGGGCGTTTGCCGTTGCCGCAGAACAGGCGCAGCGGGACAATCCCTTGAAAACCGCCGAGCAGACCACAGAGCAGAACGGGAACATGATTGACGGTATCATCAACAACACCCCCACCGTTGACGAACTGGAAGCAAAGGTAAAGGCGGGCGAGCAGATTTCCCTTGTTGACCTGGCTAACGCTGTCAAAGCCGACAAGGAGCGCGGCAAGGGAGCGAAGCCGGAAAAAAAACCCTCTATCCGGGCGCAGCTTAGAGCCGACAAGGAAAAGGCACAGAAGAAAAACGCAAAGCAGAAGTCACAGGACTTGGAAAGGAGCTGACCCATGCCGGAACAGAGCAAATTTGAAAACATGGATTTGTTTGCTTCCCTTGAAGCGATTATGAAGCAGAACACAGGCTTTTACCAGAGCGACTTAGACATTGACAAAGAGATTATCGCAAAGGCGGCGGCAAGCCCCCACAGGGAGGACAAAACACTTTTGTGGTTCTGCCGCCCGTCCGGGACGCACTGTTTCCGGGAGCGCGACGTTTTCCTCAAAGACACCGCGCCCCACAACACATGGCGTTTCTACATGGAGCAGACAAGCGACCGCGTTCTTGCCTATGCAATCGAGCTGACGGGGAAGGAGCGCGGGAAAATCAAGGGCAATCTGTACGAACTGGACTACTCTAAACATTATGAGCGCGTCAAGGAAAAGGAGCTGCCCGCCGATACGGTGAAGCTGATTTATGAGCATGGGGAAAGGGTACAGGAAGCCGGGAGATATTTTGACGGAACCCCAGACCCGCAGCTTGGGAAATTTGAACGCTTTGAAGCCGTACCCAACGACCCGGACGCGCTGCAATCGCTCTTACAGGAAGAACGGCGCAGCCGGGAGCAGCTTTCGCCGGGGGATTTCAAGGCGCATATCGCCGCCTTGCGGGACGGGCTGATTGAAACGGAAGCGCGGCGCATTGTACGGGAAATGAAGCGGCATTACGAGCCGAACAGCCCCAACAAGACCCATTTCATGGCAGAGCTTTCCCCGGCGTTCATGCAGCTTGCAGCCACAAAGGACACTGACCGCCTTTTCTCCATGCTGCCCTACAAGACCCTTGCCTTTTCCAAAATCGAGGGCAGACATGGGACGTATGCGCTGATTGACAAGGGGGAGAACCGGGACAGGAAGATAAGGAAGCCCCGCCCCTCTATCCGGGCGCAGCTTAAAGCAGACAAGGCAAAGACCGCCCCGAAAAAGGCGGCGGCAAAAACAAAAAATCACGATATGGAGGTATGAGCATGATTAGACTGACTGTTGAAGAAACAAACCTTTTGAGCATTTACAACGAGGGCGGCAAGCGGGCTTTGATTGAGAATGTCAACGCCGCGCTGCCCTACATGGACGCGGATATGCGGGAGCTTGCAAAGCGCACCCTTTCCAAAGTGGACGCTTTGACCGAAGCGGAATTTGCAGAGCTTCCCATTTACGCCGCTGATGAAGTATGAACGGGGTTAAGCGGCTGACGCCGCCCCAGAGCCGGAAAGTCAACGCCCTTGTGCGCCGGACGTGCTGCAATTATGATAACGGGAACTGTATCTTACTGGACGACGGGGACGAGTGCGTTTGTCCGCAGCTCATTTCCTATTCGCTTCTCTGCAAGTGGTTCCGGGCTGCGGTGCTTCCCGCCGACAGGCTACTCTATGCGGAGCTTTACCAGACAGGGGACAAGAAGAAGTGTACCGAGTGCGGCGCGTTCTTTGCGTCAACCTCTAACAGTGTCAAATACTGCCCCGTCTGCCGGAAGCGTATCACCCGCAGACAAGCTGCCGAGCGCATGAGGAAACGACGCACCCGCGTTACGCAGTAGGTGCGGAAAATCCCTTGATTTACAGGGCTTTCCGGGCGTGAAAATCGGATAGGCGATACTTTATACCTTTACCCCCGAAAATGGCGTTCTACTGCGTAACATTCACGAAAACAGCACCCATAAAAAGACAGGGCGCGGAAGTCATATACTGGCTTCCGCGCCCTGTTCTTTTTTTGCCTATCTGACATTTCCCTTTTCCATTTCTTCAAGCGGGAACTGCGGGAGGGCTTCTATCAGCTTCTTTGTGATAGACTGGCGCATATCTTCGTTGATTTCCTGTTTCGTGCTTCCGTCTGGCTGTCTGACCGCTACCGTCGATAGCCTGTCGATTTCGTCCTTGTAGCACTCCACGACTTTCTCCACCGCCCATTTCTCCCCGGCAACGGCGGCGCGTATGGTTTCATATTCCGGCATTTTCTGGTTTTCCATGCTCAACGCTCCTCTGCTTTTTGATAGCCCTATCATAGCACAGCGGCGGGGATTTTGCTATCCTTATCCGCGTTCTGTTTCCTTTTCCCGTTCCGGCTGTCTGTCTGCCTGTAAAATGCTGTCAATGTTCTGCTTGATAATATCATATTCCCGGACTTTCTTTTTCAATTTTCCATAGTCGGCGTAAAGGGCTTCTTTCTGCGCTTGGAGGGCTTCATACTCCGATTGCAGCGCGGCAAGGTTCGGGAGCTTCGCAATGCCCGCCGCTTTCAGTGACCTTACGGCGGCTTCATGGAGGATAATTGCCTGTTCCTGTCCGGCGCGGTACTTCTCCCTGTTCCTTGCCTTGCGGTATGCGTCATAGACAGGCTTTGTCTTTTGATAGGTGGAAACATTCTTGATAAGCACCGCCATTTCCGCAAGCCGCTTTTCGGCGTTCTTCAATGCGTCTGCCGCCTGTCCGCTTTCCGCTGCCATTTCCTCAATCCGGCTGACTAAATCCGCGTACTGCTCAATCTTATGTTCCGTCAAGAAATTCATTGTCTTAGCTGCCTGTTTCAGATTGTGGATTTTCGCCCACTGTTCATAGCCCCGGTTCTCTGCGCCGCCTTGATACTGTTTTCGATGTCGATAAGCAGCGAAACGCCGCGCTGCTCTCTGGGGGCTTTCGCCGCCTTTGCCCGTCTGCCCGCTATCCGTTCCCTTATGGCTTCCTCTGTATAATCCGCGCCGAGCGTTTTCAGACGGGTAAAGCGTTCCTGCCCGGTGCGCGGCAAGATATGTATTTTCCCGGGCTTTATCTCATAGCCCGCCGCCTGTAACCGCTGCAACAATTCTTCAAAACTTGCCACTTGGGGGATAAGCGCGTCAACGGCAATTTTCAGCTTGCCTTTCCAACTTGTACCCGTCTTTTCTGCCTGGTACTCCGCATAGCTCTTTCCCTTGCTGCCCTTGCCGGGAACGACGACGGACAAGCCATTTTCCCGACACAGCTTGTCGCTCATGTTCCGTATGCCGTAGTAGCTGCGCTTTTATTGGAATTATATTTGGTGGTCAACAAAATTGACCGCACAAAAAATCACATGGTTATGGATATGCCCCTTGTCTATGTGGGTAGTCAAAACATATTCGTGTTGTCCCTTTGTTACCGCGTCGGCAAGCTGCTTTCCGATTTCGTGGGCTTTCTCATAGTCTACTTCTCCCGGCTCAAAGGACTGTATCAAATGGTGGGCTAAGATTGTTCCTTTCTATGGCTTGGGACAAGCGTAAATTCGAACTCAATGTCTGCCGTTTCATAGGCGCACCCAAAGGAGGACACAAGCATTTTTCCGTCTGTTTTATCCGGGTTTTGGATATAGTCAAGGGCTTTGCTCAACGTGCTTTTAATAGGTTTAATCTTTGTAACCGCCATATTTCCGCAAGCACCCCCTTTATTTCCTCTATGTCCTCTTGGTAGACGCTGCCTGTCGTATTGACACGCTTTGCAATCTGATTGATGTTGACACCGATTTTCTGTATCTCCGCTGTCATGGCTTTTATGTCGCTATGGTCTGTCTGAATGATATACCCGTCAATGGCAATCTTGCGAAGATACGCCGCCATGTTCCGGGTGGGGACGAGCTTCATTTTCTGTTCAATCAATGCCCGTTCTTCCTCTGTTACATAGAATTTGATTTGTACTTTTCTTTTACGTCCGTTCATGCAATCGCTCCTTTCCATTCCGAGGGTTTGGGACACTTCCCAACAAGCAATTTTCAACCGACGCGCCGCAGCGCGGGAGGGGAAAATACGGAAAAGGGTACTCTTTTCCTATGCTTGCTACGAATGTTTTTATCCCTTATGCCTTACTACGGAGCTATGCCCGGTTTTGCCAAACTTCCGCAAAAGAAAAACGCTGCAATCTGCAAAGATTACAACGCTCTCTAAACCTTATTCAATTCTGACGGACACTTCTTATCTGCCCTCTGTTTCGACTTCCGCTATCTCCTTTGCCGTTGCGCTCACAATCCGTATGCCGTTATCGCTCATACCGTCAAGAAGCGCGTCAAGCTGCCGCCGCTGCGTGTTCTTCTCTGGCGGCGTTTCCAAAAGAAACTGGTCTACGGATATATTGTAGCGGAGCATAAGCTCAAAGAAAATCTGTAAACTTGGGTGCTGCCCCTTGTTCTCAATGTTCGCAAGGTAGCGCGGCGAGATAAACATTTCGTCGCTCACTTTCTTGCGGCTCTCCTTGCGCCCTGTCCGCGCCGCCTTTATTGCTGCTCCAAAAGCCTTGAAATCGTATTTCGGTACTGGTCTTTTTGCCATAGTTATTCACCCTGTTACATTTTACTGTTCCCCTTTCTTCTTGGATATGTCTACACAATTCAATCAGTTAGCCAAAATAATTCATATGTATATGTTGACAATTAGCCGCTTTTTTTGTATAGTATTATTAAAAGGGGGAAATGTTTATGTTACATAGCATGCGTATTCGATAAGCATTGAAATCAAAAAAGATTTTTCCCATTTTCAATATGGGCTTTTTTGTCATGCTTATTTTGCGTATGCTATACAACAAAACTAACGATGTATAGACATAGTATAAAAACTATGCCTTAATTTTGTTGTAGTGTTATATGTATAAATGCAGGTCAATGCTCATGTTGAGAATTGACCTGTATTTTTTTGCGCAAAAGGAGAAATATTATGCTTGAAAAATATTGGATAAAATGTCCAATTTGTAACGGAAAGACGAGGGTTCAAGTATTTTATAATACGGTATTAAGAAATTTTCCTCTTTTCTGCCCTAAATGTAAATTAACACATATCATTGATGTTGAAAAATTAGAAATCATAATCAAAAACTCTGAAAAACAAAAGGAAGGATATTAAATGAAACACTTACCTAAAAGTACACTTACGGAAATATTGAATGACCCATACGGATTTACTTACAAAGAAATGTCGGAAGTAATTGGAGAGGATAAAGCAAGAGCCTTATATACGGAATTATATAAACAGCCATTTCACAAAAAAAATCTATCAATATCAACAAAAAAAGTCTATAAAAGTAGCGATACTGAAAAGTATGTTTATGAATTGAAAGACAACAGGTATATCGAAACGGTTTTTATTAAACGGCGAGATGGTGGGACTGTTTGCGTAAGTACGCAAGTTGGTTGTTCTGTTGGCTGTATTTTTGTGAGTCCGGACGCAATGGTTTTGTTCGTAATCTAACACCGTCTGAAATTGTGCAGCAGGTCATATTGATACGTCAAAAAGTAAATCGTATCGTTTTTATGGGAATGGGAGAACCTTTATTCAATTACGACAACTTGATTGCAGCAATCCATATTCTTCGAGATAGAAATGGACTTAACTTTCCAACCGACGGCATTACCGTATCAACAGTTGGTCCAGTTAATCAATTAAAAAAATTGCGCGAAGAACATCTAAAAATTCAGTTGACAATATCTTTACATGCAGCAACACAGGCTGCGAGAAACTGTATCATTCCTCATATGCACATGTACGCTATTGAAGATGTTGTTAAGCAAGCATTGTCCTATTCTCAAAGGCATAATCGAAAAGTGGTATTTGCGTATTTGCTTTTACCAGGTATAAATGACCGTTCCTCAGATATAAGGCAACTTGCAAAATGGTTTAAGGGCAAAAATGTTATGATTAACGTGCTGCAATACAACCCGACGAGTAATTCAAAAATTAGAGCACCACAAAAACAAGAAATGGTTGCGTTCAAACATCAATTAGAGCAAACAGGACTTGAAGTTACCATGAGAGTTTCTCATGGTAGAGAGATTAAAGCAGCTTGTGGACAGTTAGCTAATACATATAATAAAGCCAAAAAACAACAGAAATAATTTAATTAAAAGAGCCAGACGCACAGACGCAGAGCCGATAATATGCAGTTTGAAATACTGCTGTTATCGGCTCTTTTTTGATTTTAATTTGTGCCCCCAATAACCATATTGGAGCAAAATCAGAACTGTTGCTTGTCGTTCTTTGATTTCCGCAGCAGCTTTGAAAAATCAAAGCCGCCGTTTCTTTTTATCTTCTGATGAAATGACGCGGTATCACTGTTGAAAGCGGCGGCTAAAGGAGGTAGCCGCCATGAAGCAAAAAGCATATCGACAAAATCCGACAGTTATTGACTTATCAAAAAAAGCCCGCCCACCACCGGGGGAAACTACGCTTATATATATGAACTGTCTAATCATCTGGATACTGCTTACAATGCCTATGCGCCCGTCCGGGCTTTTCGGACGGGCGCATTTTGTACGTTCAAAAAATTTTTGAAGAAATTTCAAAAAATCTTCGGCGTTTTTGAAAAACGCCGTATTGCCCCGCGAAAAGGGGGGAAGCACCACCAACTTTCCAACGAGAAAGGAGGTGAGAATGTGGAACCTAATAGCAGGGAGTTTTACAAACAGTGTGCTTTTCAGAAGTTTTGTAATACGGTATTGCACAATGAAGCTTGCGACACCCATAGAGAACTTCGCAGACACAAGGCAAAGGAAGTGACCTTTTCCGACATGACCTTAGACGAAGCGCGGCAGCTTCATACGTTTGATGAATATTTCAAACGTGAAGCCGCCGAAACCGTCTTTGAGAAAGCCGGGAAGAAAATCACGCCAAAGCTGCTTCTTGAAGCAATCCGTACTTTGCCGGAAGAAAAGCGCAAAGCCATATTGCTGTATTACTTCGAGGGAATGAACGATACCGAGATTGCGGAGCTGTTCAACACGTCGAGAAGCACGATACAGTACAGGCGGACAAGCTCTTTTGAGAAATTAAGAAAATATCTGGAGGAAAATGCTGATGAATGGGACGAATGGTAACGAACCCGGCTACCCGGAAAATGCCCTTGTTCCTTATCCTGTCATTGTGGCAGCGACAAAGGGCGACCCGGACGCCATGAAGATTGTCTTGCAGCATTTCAGCGGCTACATAGCCCGCCTCTCCATGCGGAAGCTGTACGACGAGCGCGGGAACGTCTATTTTGGCGTAGACCACGACATTCGGGAACGGCTGCAAGCAAAACTGATGATGGCTGTCCTCACCTTTAAGGCAGAGGAATAAACCGCAGCGGCGGCGGGACGCTTTCTCTCTCCCCCTTTTCCGTTCCGCTGCTGACGCGGCAGCAAAGCCATTCTGAACCTTGACAAAGAAAGCGGCGCAAGATAACGGCGGCGCAGCATAGGGCAAATCGGATACGTTCCTTTTGCGCCGAGCCATACGGCGGGTGCGCCATGACGCTATCCGGGTGAGGTTATCCCCGCCCGGACAGCCGAGCGACCAACACCGCGCCGGAAAGCAAGTGTAGCGGCTTGCGGGCGACGACACGCAAAATATACAATGATACTTCCTTACAGCCACAGTCCGAGCGTTAAGAGCGTCGCAGGCAATGGGTAGGGCGGCATGAGAACCATGCCGGGGTGAAATTCCCATGAGGTTATGCTAATAACCGTCCGATTAAAGCCTTTGTTTTATTGAATAGTGGACTTGCTGCTATTCATAGACTATATTATATGTTTGCGAAAGAAAGGGGGATTTTCTTTGACGCAAAACCAAACGCCCGTTACCACAACGGAGCATAAAATAGGAAAAGTTACTTACCTTGTATGTTCGTCCGCAAGTGAACGCGCAACGGACACACTGGATAAAAAGATAAAAAAACTCATTCGCAAAGACATGGAACTGAACCCCGCAAACGCCCGGAAATAGGGCGTTTCTTCACATTTTATACATGACACAGGCAGCGGTATGTGGTATAATATAGACAGTACAAATACCATGCTTGTCTGTCGTCGGAAAGGAGGACAAAATGTTACAGACAGACAAGATTACCGCTTTATATTGCAGATTGAGCCAGGAAGATATGCAAGCCGGGGAAAGCGAGAGCATACAGAACCAAAAACTGATTTTACAAAAGTATGCTGACGAACACCACTTTTTCAACACGCGCTTTTTCGTAGACGACGGATTTTCCGGCGTGAGCTTTGAGCGTGAGGGGCTTCAAGCCATGCTGCATGAGGTTGAAGCCGGGAACGTGGCGACCGTCATAACAAAAGACCTTTCCCGTCTGGGACGTAATTATCTGAAAACCGGGGAGCTGATAGAGATTGTTTTCCCCGAATACGAAGTGCGCTACATTGCCATTAACGACGGTGTAGACACAGCAAGGGAAGATAACGAGTTTACCCCTCTGCGGAACTGGTTCAACGAGTTTTACGCCCGCGACACCTCAAAGAAAATCCGGGCTGTCAAACAGGCAAAGGCGCAGAAAGGCGAGCGCGTCAACGGCGAAGCTCCTTACGGCTACCTTATCGACCCGGATAACCGCAATCATCTGATACCCGACCCGGAAACGGCGCACGTCGTAAAACAGATTTTTGCAATGTATGTACGGGGCGACCGTATGTGTGAAATCCAGAACTGGCTGCGGGACAATGAAATACTGACCGTCGGGGAACTGCGCTACCGCAGGACAGGGAGCAAACGCCACCCCCGCCCACAGCTCAACGCATGGTACAACTGGCCGGATAAGACGCTGTACGACATTCTGACAAGGAAAGAATATTTAGGGCATACCATAACCGGGAAAACCTACAAGGTATCTTATAAGTCGAAAAAGACGAAAAAGAACCCGGAGGAAAAAAGGTATTTCTTCCCCAACACTCACGAACCTTTGATTGATGAAGAAACCTTTGAACTTGCACAGAAGCGGATTGCCACCCGGCAACGCCCGACAAAGGTTGATGAAATTGACCTGTTTTCCGGGCTGCTCTTTTGCGGGGACTGCGGCTACAAAATGTATGCAGTACGCGGAGCCGGGACGCTTGAACGGAAACACGCCTACACTTGCGGCAACTACCGCAACCGGGCAAGAAATGATATGCTCTGCACTACGCATTATATCCGCAAAAGCGTATTGAAAGAACTTGTCCTTGCAGACTTGCAGCGAGTAACGTCTTATGTGAAAGAGCATGAACAGGAGTTTATCGAAACCGCCAACGAGTGCAGCGCAAAGGCAGTACAAAAGACGCTGACACAGCAGCGGAAAGAACTTGACAAGGCGCAGAACCGTATTAACGAGCTGAACATCTTATTCCGCAAGCTCTACGAGGACAACGCTTTAGGGAAACTTTCAGATGAACAATTTGCTTTTCTGACTTCCGGCTATGATGAAGAAAAAAAGACGCTGACCCGGAGGATTGCGGAGCTGTCACAGGAAATCGACAACGCCACCGAGCGCAGCGCGGACGTAAAAAGGTTTGTCGCACTGGTACGCAGATACACAGCGATTGAAGAACTGACCTACGAAAACGTCCATGAATTTATTGACCGTATTCTTATTCACGAACTGGATAAGGAAACGAACACCCGCAAAATCGAAATCTTTTATAGCTTTGTCGGCAGAGTTGATACAGGTGACAAGCCTACCGAAAGTATCTCCTATTTCAGACAGATAGGAGCCGACGTAAAGAGTTATGCTATCTAACATACATCAAAAAGAGGTAAGATAACACCCTCTGCAAAAAAGGTATCGTTATCTTACCTCAACAAAATTTGTTCCGGAAAAACCATCATCATACAGGAAATATGGATTGGTGAACCCTTTCTCGCCGGCATATTGCTCCAGTATCATCCGCTGGTTCTGGATACTGTTCGACTCGCCCTCCCGTTCATCCTCCTGACTGAGACGCGCATACAAAATATCATAGGGTTCGCGGTTTGCCTGTTTCATCATCTTCTCCTTTCTGTTACGGCAAACCAATACGGATCAACTCAAACATACCGTATCAGGCCCCGAAAGTCTATCCCCAAAGGGGATTTTGTTTTTCTTTTCCTGAATTTCGATATATTCCAATAACCGGGCCGTAGGCGTTTGTGCGGCAGCAGGAAAAAAAGACCGGACCAGAAATTTTCGCTTGCCTGCCATCATGGCCCTGCTTACCAGTTTCCCTTCCGGCACATCCGTTATTCTGGAATCACGGAAGTCAAGCGAAACAAATCCGTCTTTCTCCGGATGGATCACAGCCTCCGTATCACCGCATCCGCCTGACCCGCCGGTTTCCAAAAAACTCTCAAGTTCTGTCCCAATATTACTCAGTGTACATCTCTCCCTTCTGTGTTTCCTTATCACAGCGAATGCTGCCAGACCGATTCGTTTTCCTGATCATCTGGTTTGTGCCCGAGAGCAATTTTCTTCCTCCGTTGTGTTTGCCAAAGTTTGCGGTCAGTATGCCTGGGTTTGACTGTAGAGTCTTTCACAGGAAAATCGGACGGAGCAGGCTCCAAAGCTTTTCCCAACTGGACCATGCTACCCAAAGCATACCGCCAAGAACCGGGAACGCTGCCAGTCCGAGAATCAGGCTGCGCCAGGGGATTGGCGGCAGCTCCAACCTGGGCGCAGAGAAACGCCGCGCGTTCTTCCTCCCATCCTGTTGCAGCAGCGTCCGTATCCGGGCCACATCCTGCGACAGGGCCTCTATCTGGGGCTGGGTGGGGCAAGCAGCCGTCCGGATGGAAAGCTCCCGCAAAACGGCTGTCTGGTCCGAAAGACGGCGCTCTAATCGGTCCATTGCAATCAGCAGTTCCCTCCAGTCCTGTTGTGTTGGCGCCGGCGGAAGTGTAGTCCGCATCTGCGGCAGAGAACACCGGGATGGATTCAGCCGCTTCAGTTCTTCCATGGATAATTTCTGTTCGGGTCCGCAATTCAAGTTCCATGACCTCCTTCCTGTATCGTTCACTGTGGAGCCGGTCGTCTCTGCACTTCATTCCCTGAGGCGTGGTGTAGGTAATGCTCTTCCGGCTGTCCGTCCAACAAACCCCATATCCATCACTCTGCATCAAAGCGATGAACTCTTCTTTGTCAGACGCATACCGCATACATTGATCAATTGTGTCTATAAGGCGGAACTTCCAGCTCTCGCCCTTGGCCGCAGAACGGTATTCCCGTCCGTCCATACCGTGGGTTCTTTTCTTTCCCTGTTCCCGAGGAAGAACAGAGAATCCATATTTCATACACAGTTCATCTGACATCTGCCGCAGAGCATGCAGGGTACCAGGCCCCTGACGGAGCATCCTGCCCGTTCCATAACATACTGAATTGACGATGAAATGGGTATGAAAGTGCGCTGCGTCTAAATGTGTGGTGATGAGTACCTCATTGTCCGGCCAGGCCCGCGCCGCGAACTCTTTCGCCAGCCGGTGAGCCTGCTCCCCGGTGATTTTTTCTTCCGGGGAAAAAGATTGGACATAGTGGTAAAACCAGACCGGACTATCCTTGCGGTGTGTGGCCCGGGTGGTTATGAACTCCTGGGCCGCCAGATGGGGCGTACAGTTCAGCCCGCTTGCCAACGGATGACCGGTCTGCGCAACAGTCTTTTTCGCCTGAGATACATACTGGGCCACACTGCGGAGTGTCCCGCCAGTCTGTCTTTTGTACTTAATGAATGTGACTGTAGCCATCAGCGTTTTTCCTGTTCCGTCAGCTTCTGCAATATAAGATAGATCCGGCTGAGTATCTGCCAGACCTCTCCCAAATGGATCTCTTTGATCCTTCCCATATTGGACAGAACCGCCAGCTGGTTAATGCTTCGGCCAATGCCCTTGAGTTCGTGGGTGATTTCTTCCAGCCCATCAATCACTACGACACGATGCTTCAAAGCGGTCGCACGGACATAGGCTCCTATGGACATATGTGCTGTTTCTGCTTTGAACCGGATTTTTTCGTATTGCTCCGGCGTAAGACGGAGCGTGATGCGTTTTTCCTTTTTCTGTTTCACTGATACCTCCGTAAAGTGGGTACGGGCTTCCGCCCGCAATATCGCCGGTCGGCCGGCGGCGCCAAGTCCGACAAAGTCGGACAGGCGCTCTGCTTGCCCTCCCTGAAGGGAGGATTTTCCGTTCATCGGAGCCAGCCCCGTTCTTCTCAGACACAGGACTGCATAAAAGGAAGGATGCAAGGGTGCAAAGTTTTTAGAACGCTGCATCCTTACATCCTTGCTCCGGCAGCATCCAGTACCATTGGCTGCCGCGTTTCTCTGAAACGATTCCCAGGTTCTTTTTGGCGGTCATCAGAGTCCGTTCGGATACACCCAGTTCTTTGGCACGGTTCAGAACCGCCTCCGCAGTAGCGGCTTCCCTGAGCATCCGCTCCAATTCTTCCTCCATCTGGAGGGTTTTGGTCTGAAGCTTTCCGCTCCCGCTGAGTACATCGTCTACTGAGAGATCACAGGTCCCTTTCCATTTAAATCCCCGTTCTCCATCCAACTGAAAGGCGATCGATTTGCCTTCAGGGGCCAGACTGTTTTTGTCCTGTGCAACGATCCGAACGGCAGGGTCATCCTTGAGCCGCCCCACTACCAATACGCTTCGGGCTGCTGCCCGAAAGTCAATGGAACCCAATCCACGGTAGCCTGATTTCAGCCCCTGGGCTTTGTTCATGTGGCCGATAAGAATCACCGCACAGCCGGTACGCTCCGCCATGGCCGCCGTCCGCTTCAGAATGGGCCGCACCTCGTTGGCACGGTGCATGTCCACACCGTCTCCCAGATATGCTTGAATGGGATCCAGGACCATGAGCTGCGCACCTGTCTTTCGCAGCGCCTGTTCCAGCCGTTCATCGGAGAGGTTCAGCTCCCGTTTGCTCTCGTCAATGACCAATACCCGGGCGCAGTCCGCTCCGGCGGCCTCCAACCGCGGCTTGATGGTGTCTGCTAACCCATCCTCCGCTGTCTGGTAAATCACGTTTACAGGTTCAGGAGCCTGTTCGCACTCCGGCAAAGGCTCACCCCGGGTCAGAGCTGAGATGACCGCCAGCACAAATGTAGTTTTTCCTTCGCCTGGATCTCCCTGCACAATGGTCAATTTCCCCCGCGGGAGGTAGGGGTACCAAAGCCATTGCACATCCTCCGTTTGGATATCCCGCATGGAAATCAGTTTTAGTTCTGTGTTCATGCTTTCACGACCTTTCCCAAGAAAATAGCCGTCCCCATGAGAATGGGAACGGCCGGGATGTTTTCTCCCGCTTGATTATTCTCTGGATTTTGATAGAATGAGAATGTCGCAAGACAGCGTTCGAACAAATATGCGACAGAAGGTGAAGCTATGCCGCTGGGACTCAGACAGAACAACAATCTTCTGCACCTGACACTGGATATCTGGCAGGAACAGATTTTTTTCAACGAGGCTGCGTATCCATCCGGATATTTCGCTGCTGAAATTCTGAACGTCAATGACGAAACTTTGAGGGAACTGTTCACTCACGGCGGCGGGATAAGCCATCAGATGGAGTCGTTGGTGTGTGCAGAGCAAAGCCGGTTTGTCAAATTGCTGCCGGAGCTCCGCTCTTCGGTTGAGAAAATTCTTGACGCCTTGTGGCAGTGCCCGCCGTACAGCATGCTGGATAAGGAACAGGAGCTCCGCGCCATAGAGGTCCTGTTTTCAGATGCATCCGTCAGAGATTTGATGGAGCCTGAATCTCCCGCCCGGCAATTTTTCTTTCGTTACCTGACAGCTATGTTCAGCATCCCCCTTGGGATCTTTCATTTTTCCGTGGCGGGCCGATATTTTGAGGAGGGCTATCTGCGGCGGCTGAAAAAACGGACTGAGACATCTTTTGCCGTGGCGGCGCATGACTGCTTCAACAGCGGCGACTTCTGGATGATGATGGAGCAGCTTCCCATGGCAGGTATTGAAGCATTCACCGTTTCGCCGGCCATCTCATCCTCCTACACCTTTGCCCGCAGTCCCAGGGACGAAAAGGAAATGGTGTTCGTCCAACGGATCAGCTTTCCATCGCCCATCCATTTTTACAGCTTCGATTTAATGAACGGCCTGCATCACGGCCATGCCCCCAGCCGGTGCCGGAACTGTGGGAAATACTTTCTCACAACCAATGGCCGTATACCAAAATATTGCAGCGGCAACGCGCCTCAGGATGCAGGCATGACATGTCGGCAGTACGGAGCCATGATGCGGCAGAAGGAGCAGAACAGGGAGCACCCCATCTACCGTCTGTTTTCTACCCGGACCAACACCATCCGCAAACACCACCAGAGGGGGAAAATATCGGATGACCTGCGCCGAGAATCTCTTCGCCTTGCGGAAACCTATCGGGACAAGGCCCTTATGGACAACGGGTATGCGGCGGCCGGCTATGCTCGGGACATGGAGCAGGAGCGGCTTTATGCGGAAGCTCGAAAGCGGGTGGCTCCGTGACAAAGCAAATGTATTCCGTTGCAGGAGGGGGCCCGGCAACGAAGAGCTGGCGAGGCGGCTGCAGACAGGGGACGTGCTTGCGGCAGCTCAATTGGTTTCTCAAAACGAAGGTTATCTGACGGTTTTAGCCAGAAGCTGCTGCGAACCCTTTTCTCAGCATTCGCTGGAAGAAGACCTGAAGCAGGAAGGCGCGATGGCGCTGCTGTCGGCGGCCGGACGTTTTGACTTTGATGCGGGGACAAAACTCCTGACCTTTGCCACACCCATTGTTCAAACCGCAATGCTGGACTGCGCTGCCAAAAGTTTTTCCGCCCTGCCGCTTCCGCCCAGCCGTTATTATCAGCTGCGTCAAACAGCTTTCCTTTGTGCAGTTCACGGACAGGCTGCGGAACCCGATCTTCTAATGAAGATTCAGGACAAATTGAATGTCTCTGGCCGTACCGCCAGGCGTTTGCTGGAAGAATACCGTACGGTATTCCAAACTGAATCACTGGGAGAGCGTGTCTTTGACCTCGGATGCGGAGGAGACCCGGCTGTGTCCTATGACCGCCATATGCGAAGGACACTGCTCCGCCAGAGAATAGCGGAAATCTTGAAACCACGGGAACTGACTTTGGTCCGCAGCTATCTGGGACTCTGTCATCCGGAGGAAAAAGGCCTATCCTTTCAGGAACTGGCCGTTCGTCTGAACTACAATGGACCCAGCGGCGCGGAAAAGTCCTACAAAAATGCCATCAACAAATTAAAGAAGCAGCTCCATGGCGGGGCATACGGGCGATGGCTGGATGTCCAGCAGGCCATCCGGGAGGCACAGTGCAGAACAAAGGCGGATTGAGAGCATGTTCTGCCATTGTTTTCCGAGTGCCCGATAGTGAACGTATAACTCTCACTTTTAAGCAATCCTCAAACGCTCTAAGCCCATATTTGCGCGCCTCTAAAACAGCTTTTTACGCTTAAAAAGTAAGACGAAAGAACAGTAAAAGCCGCGTTGAAACTTTGGAGTGATATCCCAATATACATATCGTCGGCGTGGGCGTCTGGTTACCCTCTATACATGTCATTCCGCTTGTCAGCATACTCATATATGCTTTAGCAAAGAGGCCAAAGAATCCAGTTGATTTGATATATGTTTGTATATGTAAAGAAAAAATCACTTTGTATCTCAATAGTCTGCTCCAGCGACGATTGTTTCTCCCGAATAATTTCCAATTTCCCCTTGCATTCCGCACCACTCGCAGGTAAAGACGTTGCTTCTCATAATGGTACAGCTCAAATGTCCGCAAGGGCACAATGTCAGGCCATGCCCGCCGCAGTATGGACATCCAGGGTAATCGTCAGAGAATGAAATGTCGCCCTTTACTTGGATTTTATCGTAACCCTCGCGTTTTGCAGACGAGTCTTTGATCGGGAATGCCCATGTTGTGAGCCATCGATCCGTCCCGGTCTTTTCCATACGTATTCCATAGCTCTTATGACTCTCGCCGCATTTTGCGATAAGCACAACGGCCTCTTTGAACTCACTCACTGGCAGTAGCCTCACTTTCCGGCGCACCATCGTCCATAAAATAAGCAATCAAGACGGTAATATCATCGCCGCATCCCATGGAGCTTGTTTCGTCAAGCCACGCTTTTAGGTTCGCCGCAACTGCGCCTGCTCCGTATTGTTCAATCATGCCAAAATAATCTAAGCAAGTTTTCTGGAAGTCATCAACGCTCTTGTAACTGTTGGCAAAGCCGTCCGTGGAAAGCATCAGCATATACGGAAAGCCACTGTCTGCGGTCCTGCGCCGAACTACGGACACGGCTCTTTTCCACGAGTCGATTTTACTGAGCGAGTGAGTTTCCACGCCGAGGATTTTTTCACCCTCTAACAAATGATTGAGACCATTCCGACTAACGATGCTGATATCTCCGTCGCCGAGTTGAAATGCAAAAATAAAAATCGGTGTAATCATCATCCCGACGAGTGTAGAGCCATACTGCTTATAGATTTCGGCTTTGTTTTTTTCGCCGGTTTCGGTAAGAGGGACTTCACGCTTTTGCTTCGTGTGTACTTTCAAGACGCGCCGTTTCCACTCAGCGTCAATCTCCTGCGCAACCTTTGTGTCACCTTCACGGTTCAAGTAGGTCAGCAGCATTTCAAGATTTTCTGCATAATTCGCATAAAACTCACCCATAACCTTGCAGAAAACATTGACTGCGATACTGGAACCGGATTTACTATGTGGACAAGCCTTGCTGCCATGCCCATCTGCGATTGCCATGATAACTGTTCCGTCATCATATTCAAGCTTCTTGAAGGTATCCTGACACTCCATATTTACTCGCTTATGAGAAGCCCCCTGAACACTTTCTCCGAATACTATTTGTTTCATGATGCGTTCATCCTCTCTTGGAGAAAGTTCCAATCACCAAACATCATTTGCTCCAACTGAGCCTGGATCGGGAATGTTGTTCATATCCAGCACCAGCGGCGCATTGGTCGCATTAGGCGCATCATTTGCCTCTGGAAGCTCATCCATATCTTTCGGCCTGCTTGCCGGAGCGGACACCAGAGAAGCTGCAGTAGAGGCCCACTTGATCATCTTTACAAGCGCCTGCGGGTTGTTTGCCTGCAAGACCAGTTCGCTGTTGCCGGTAAACTGCTGCAGAACGTCATCATCCGCATCCTGACCGATGGAAATTGCAATTCGGACTGCTTTTTTTACCCCAGGGCAGATGCAGCAGCCTGTCCAGAGCGCTCTTATAATCGTCTGTCGGCTGGCCATCCGAAAGCAGCACGATAACGGGTGGAAGCGCACGGTCGCTCATCGGCGGAATTGTGAGCTGTGCTGCCAACATTTCAAACGCCTTGCCAAGATCGGTGACGCCGCCAGCGTCCAAATCATCCCAAGCGAAGTCTTCAACGTTTACAGGGGTTGGCGTAACCCAAGTTGCGCCTGTCGAAAATTTCAGCGTTCTCACGAGAAGCTGTGCGTTAGGATTATCCTTTGCAGCGTCGACCATTTCCGGGATTGTGGACTGGATTGCATGATTGACCGTCCCAATTTTTTCGCCGTACATGGATCCAGAGCAGTCAACCACCCAAAAAAAGTGAAGCGGCCTGCTTGCCAACTCACCGCCGGGACGTTTCAATGCTTCTGCCATTTTGATTTCCTCCCTATGTAATTTCAGTGTTTATTTGAACTCTCCGGTCATCTGGCCGAAGTCAATACGAACATCTTTTGCGATTGCGGCGCTCTTACCGATTGCAACGGGAACCTGTGTTCCGTCTGGTTTAATATACGTCCAATTTTCTGTGCTCTCATTGCGGATACCCCAAAGATTCGGGTTCTTCGGATTCTGAACAACAGAGCCGACCACACTGTTCATATCAAAATTGCCATAGATATGATGGGCAAAGAGCTTCGTACCTTTTTGAAGCAGAACGCGGCTTTTACCAGCGGCCAGCGTTACGGGCATGGGTACCGTACCTTTGCAGTTCCAGCAAGCCTGTGCCACACCATTATCCTGCTTCTGCGCATCGAAGAAGACTTCCGCGCCGCACTTAGGACAGAGGACAATGCCCGAGAGAAGATTTGCGAATGCTTCAAGCCATTCTTTTTCCGTCACGCGCTTATTAGGCAAAGTCAGACCAACCGTAAAAGATTTCGTGAACAGGTCGCGAATGGTCTGCGGATACAGTTCCCAATAGATAATGACGTTGTCCTGATACCCTTTGACCGGGCGGTTGCTTTTATCGTTCGGGTCATAGATGAAGATTGGATTCCGACCGTAGAGCTTATTCATAGCATGTATGTCCATGCACTTGATCTCAGCTTCCAGCTTTCCTTCCAGCGGATGCCCCATCATAAACATATAGAACAATAGAACTGCCAGCGAATACAGGTCCGTGTTCCGGGAGGGACTGGCCCTGCCCATGACGATTTCCGGCGCCATGAAGCGCGGTGTTCCGTACACAGAGCTGTTGTCAATTCCGTTGGCGGAGACATTGTCGTTGTCGCAGATCAGCACCTCGCCGGTATCTGGATCAAAAAACATATTTCCAAACGAAATATCCCGGTAGCTGTATCCCATTGCATGCAGCTTTTGATAGCTGCTTATCAGGTTATAGGCGGCTTTACAGAGCGTTTGAAACGACGGCTCCGCACGTCGCTTCATCATATCCACGATGCTCTTGAATTTCTTCGGCCGCAGCGGCATGATGTAACCAAAGGATTCCCCATATCCTTTAAAAATCAAGTCCAACGGCCAGAGGAACGAAGCATCCGGCGCGCCTCTGGTGATTAAATTGTCCAGGATCTCTTTTTGCGATTTTGTCGCCATGTGTTTGAAATACCACTTGAGCGCATAGTGCTTTCCACCGCACTCCACGTCGTAGACTTCGCCTTGCCCGCCTGCGCCAAGTAAGGAAATCACTTTGTATTTGTTGGAGCTTTCCGCTGTCAGGAAAGTTCCTGTTTTTAACTGCCCGTCCACATTCATCCCTCCTATTGTATCAGCTGCAAAACAGCTTGCGTTACATTGCCGTCGGGGACAAAAATTTTGTAATGCATCTTGCTCGTCTGAAGCTCCACGCAATTGCTGTAAGGAGTAATTGCAACGAGATCATCCGCTTTCACATCGAACCCCTCCTGATCACCTTGAAAGATGATTCTGCGGTTGGTAATATACAGGATTCCACGCAGAGTTTGATAGGTGACGTTATCCACCTGATCGGTTCTCCCTCGGCCGAAGTTGACACGCGTCCCTTTGAAAAGTCCGGGTGCGGAATAGCCTGAGTTCCGCCGCACATACCGCTTGCGGACCGTCTTCTTTTCATAGATTGCCTTGTCGATGTAATGACACTGTTCACCGGATTTCAAGAAAATCTTATTCGTGTTCAAAATTGGCAACCGTCCACGCAAAATTTCCTGAACAGCCGCCGCCGGCAGGATACTCTGTATCATCGGCATTTTCGGTTGAGGTTTGAATAAGTCAAGCAATCCCATAGGCACACCTCAGTAAATGATCTGGAACGTAATATTATGGCTTCTTGCATATCTTTCCGCTTCAGAAAGCCGGTGGCAAAGCAGCGTAAACTTCGGATGTGTTCCACCAAAAGCATTTTCGCCAATGGAACGCACCGACTCAGGAATCACAATGGATTGCAGGCTGCTGCAATTTTCAAACGCACCGGTACCGATACGGTCTGCCGTTTCCGGCAGCTTGATCTCACTCAGGCTGCCGCAGCCGCTGAACATCCTGTCCGGAATGGAAATGATATTATCCGGCACAGCCACATGGTCCAGCCGTTTGCAGTCTGCATAGACGCCCTCACCGACCCAATACACAGAGTGCGGAATCATAATTGTTTTGAGGCCGGAGCCGGAAAATGCATATTTGCCAAGCTGCTCCACCCCTTGCGGCAGCACTGCCGTAATCAGTTCCGGGCAGGAACGAAACGCATCATTCCCAATTTCCTTGAGCGTGTTTGGAAAAATCACCTGCTTTAGCCCGGAGCAGCCGTCAAACGCGCTCTCGCCGATAATCTCGATGCCATCCGTCATCACCGCTTCACACACTTCACACCCTGCAAAGGAATGTGGCATGATCTGCTTTACGGTTTGATTGTTGTATCGGCTTGAAAAAATAATGGTTTTCTTGTTCTGCCCGGAAAAACCGGTGACACCGTATCCACCGTCGATTTTTGTATAGCGGAAAAGATCACCGTACTGCCTGCCTTCGTCCGGATGGCTGTTTTCCCTGATTGCCGGAGGCGCGCCGCCTTTTGCACGGCTGATTTGAATATCACAGGGCTTATGCAGCAGCCTTTGCCCGTAGCAGACGCACCAGACAGAAACCGCCCAATCCGCATTCAGCCGGCTGACGCCATATTCATCTACCAGACGTTTTACAAACCGGAACGCAAAGGCATTGTTGATATGCGCGGCATCCGCAATTTCACCGGCAATGCCAAGCGCATACGTTGTATTTATGAGGTTGATCTGCATCTGCTGCCCAGGAAAGAGGTCTTTCATCAAGCCGGCAAAAACCTTTGTATCCGCGACCGCCTCCGGGTAATCACGAAGCATTTTTGAAAAATCATCTTCAAACATATTGCCGCCTCCCTAGTCTACGCCGAGAGCCTTGAACACCGCTTCCTGCGGGGTGGAATAAAAAATCAGGCTGAACGCGCCGACCAGCTCGGAGGGAACGCTGCCGATGTCGGCGGCGGAGGTGATCGGCAGCAGAACCTTCTTCGCGCCGCTGTCAAGGCATACCTGAAGCACGTTGGCGAGGTCTTCGACTTTCAGGATCGTACCGCTGATGCTGATGTCCCCCAGGACCGCCAAACCGGTCACAACCGGACGGGCAAGTGCAACGGAACAAATTGCGATGACGGTTGGAAGCGCAAGGTGCTTTGTGATACCGATGCCGTTCAGGTCCTGGTAGTTGATGATATAGTCCTTGTTCGCCGTGCTGATATTCCCGCTGATGGCGTTGGCATTGGCCTTGAGATAATTGAACGCCGTATTGGTTGCTTCCTTTGCCTCCCGGTCTGTGCCAAGCCCTGTGCGCTCCAGCTTGCCGTTGCCGGGCAGCATTTGCGTTTCCAGGCGATAGATACCGATCATGCCGCTCTTACCACGGGAAATCGTATAGATATGGCCGGGCTTGCACATGCCGTCCGGAATCAGTTTGCCGCCGCCTTGTTCCGGAACGGAAACAAAGGTCTCTTCAAAGCTGTCGTTGTCGATAAACGAGAAATTCACGTCGTAGAACTCCATGCCGCCGATTTTCTTGAGCTGTTCTTTGACGCGGCGGCGCATTTCCAGCGCAAAGGTGAGCACTTCGCGGACTTCTTCCTTGCCAAAATCTCCGTCCGGATAGAGCAGCTTCAGCATGCCGGAAACCATCTTGCGCACGGCGATCGTATCGCGCTGGTTGAGGTTGCCGCCGAGTTTGAAATACTTGTCCAGCGCATCACCGAATGATTCTTTACGAAGCTCCCGCAAAAATTCTGAGAGATAATCGGTAATGAAGCCATAGTCGTTGGTGAAGCTGTTCGGACGGAACTTCGGGATTTCCCACCCGGGAAGGTAGCAGTGAATACGGTCAAGAAACGCCGTATCGTAGGCCATTGCATCCGGGAATGGTTCAAACAGGTGCGAGGTCTTGAGCAGAACGGAAACATCCTGGTTGATATTGCCGACGAAGACCATCGAGGCAGACGCCGACTTTTCTTCCTTGCCGCGGGCAAAGGAGCCGGACGCCATGTAGTCCTTCATGATCTGCACGCCGTCCTTGTCCTTGAAGTTGATGCCGGCAATTTCGTCGAACGCCACACAGTCCCACATACCAACAAGCCCTACCGTCTTTGTACCGATGTTGTAGAACAGGTTGGCAACGGAGGTTTGGCCGCCGGAAACAAGAATGCTGTTTGGTGAAATTTCCTTGTAGATATGAGATTTACCGGTGCTGCGCGGCCCAAGCTCGCAGTAGTTGAAATTGTTTTCCACCAGAGGGATCATACGCGCCAGCAGCAGCCACTTCACACGCTCCGAAAAATTGTCCGGCTCCATGCCGGTGGAGCGCAGCATAATCGAAAGCCATTCTTCCCTGGTAAAGGCTTTGCGCCCGTTTTTTACTTCTTCCATGTCGATGTGCGGCATCTGAATCGGCGTGAGCTTGCGAATGCGGATCGGGCTGACCTTCTTGTCCTCCTCCATGAACTCATAGTCCAGCTGGACAATACACCAGATACCGCCGCAAAGCAGACGGTCGTACCTGGAAGCATATTCCGGCAGAATCGGGATATTCTTGATGCCAAGATTGGAAAACTCCGCCTCATAACGGTCTTCCCGGATATTCAGCTTGACGGTCAGTTTATCAATCACCGTATAACCGCCGCGCTCGCGCAGGATGGAGAGGATCTTCTGCGCCTCGTCCGGACGGACAAAGTTATCCGCCAGAATCTTCTTGACGTTGCGGATCCCCTCGTCGATCACATTTGGATCGTCCGAGCTGCAATATTGCCCAAGCAGGAATTCCAGAACGTAAACGGGTACATTCGCGCCCTCTTTGATCGACTTGGTAAGGTCCTTACGGACGATTTTGCCGTCGAAACAGGCGCGGAGCTTGCGGTCGAGTGTTTCGCCGGGGCTTTCTTCGAGAGGGTGGTCCTCCGGAATTTCGTGCTGCTCCATCTGTTCAAATTCATCCATCGCTTTTCATCCTCCCATCTTAGAATCCAAAACCGAAATCATCCGCGAAAGCGATGTCCATGATGATTTCCTGCCGCAAGGCCTCAAGACCGTTTTTGTCGTCGAAGGCAACGAGGTAATATTTCCGGCCTTTATCGTACTTTTTGTTCTTGAACGAGAACCGCAGCCGGAAAACGCGCTTTGCGGTGTCCGTATCCTTTTTGTCGGCAAGGTAGATGTTCTCGTTGGAGATCTTCTCGTTATCATCCGAGATGAAACAGAGCCGGTAGGCTGTTTCCTTCACCACATCGCTGACCGGTTCGGTCTGTACGAAATCGAGCGTGGTGATCAGATTTGTAATTTTGGTGGTCAGGCTGACAAGCGCGATCTGCGCAACCGACGTGTCCCGGCGTCCTTTTTCCGTTTTTACGTCGAGCAGCGGGATAATCAGCTCCTGCGGGGAGCTGCCGCCATGAACGTAGTTGAGCCCGGAACCGGCCGCCTTAAAGAGGTCGCTCCCAAGGGGAAAATACACATTTCGGGCATCTTCCGCGTTTGTGACTGCGGCGAGCGGAAGGCTCGCCACCCCGTCCGCCTGAACCGCTTGTGCACTGAGTGCAAACCTGCGTCCGGCGCCCGGGATGCCGCCGATTTTGTCGCTCTCCTGCAGCTTATCGCGCTTGTAAAGAAAACCGTGGTCCGCAGTGATAATGTAGTGAATGGTGTTTGCACTCACCGTCAGGCGCTTGATAAGGGCAAAAATTTCGTCAACCGCTTCCTCACAGGCGGCAAAGACCTCGTTTTCCGTGCTCGCCTTGTCGCCGCGGGCGTCGATTTGGTTGTGGTAAACATACACCACGTCCTGCCCGGTGAATATCTCCCGCAGCTCCGCTACCTTCATGGACCGGATATCGTCAAACCGGAGGCAGCGGCTGTTCGGCTGGGCGGCCTGCAAAACCGCCTCGCGCTGTTTGAGGTCGTCGGTCGGCTTCCCGTCCACCGTCACACGAAGGTCGGGGCAAAGCTCGATTCTTTTGTGGGGCAGCAGCGCCGCCATGCCGAACCGCGTATAAGAAGGCAGAACCGCCTGCATTGCGGAAAGCGTCGCGGTGCATTTCTCGTCCGCCTGAAGCCGTTCAAAAAGCGTTCGTCCAACCTCGTAGCGCAAAGCGTCCGAGATAATAACAACGGTGCGTTCCCGGGCGGTGCGCACACAGCGGGAATAAAAATCAAGCTGGCGCGGCAGGCCGGTTTTGCCGCCCGCTTCCGTGAAGCTCCGGTTCCAGCCGACAAGCTGCTTATTAAGATAATCGTTGGTATAAATATTCTCTGTCAAATCCCGCAGCCGCTCGAAATCCGTGCTGTTTTCCAGGCGGTCGAAATAAAGGTAAAAGTACCGGTAGTGGCGGTCAACCGCTTCATCCCGCTCGATGTATTGCCGGACGGCTTCCGCAATACCGGAAACAGGCGTATAGCTTCCGTGCGCCATGATGCCGAACGCGTTTTCAAGAATAAAATACTCGCTGCGGAACTGCCGGCCGAAGTGCAGCCTGCGCCGAAGCGCGCAGATTTCCGAAATGGACTTTCCGTCCAGCCTTGCGTCAAGGTCCTCGCTCTCCAGCCGTCCCCGGAGCCACGCGATCAGCCGCCGGTCAACGCCCGCGAAGGCGCAGCACCCCACCAGCGCTTCCACGGGCAGCCTTGCAAGCTGCCCGGCGGCGCCAAGGGCCTCATAGGCAAGCGCGGAAAGCGCGTCAAAGCGGTCCGCATAAAGATAGCTGTTCATCAGATGGTCCAAAAACGCAACGATGTTGCCGGACTTGCAGGTGACGAACGGCTTCCACGCCCGGGGAAGCTCCGCGGATATGCTGCGGGCGGCATAGGTGGCAAAGCACGCCATCACAAGCTTTTCAAGCGTCGGCTTCGGGTCGCTGTAGCCAAAGGCTTCTTCAACGTGCCGCCAGAACGCGGGGAGCAGGCCGTACTTTTCAAGCTCCGCCAGATATTTGTTGTCTTCAAGCCCATCCTCCGTGAGGATGCAGCGGACGGCCTCCTCAAACGAGGCGGTTTTGCTTTTGCACAGCACGCTCATGAGCGCGGTCTCGATCGTGTTGCGGCTCCACGTTTCCAGCTCCAGCTCGTAAAACCGCTGTGTCCGCTCCCGGCTGGCAAAGAATTTTATGTACTGCTGGATCACGGGCTTATGCTGCTCGCCGATACCGAGATCAAGGCAGAGCAGCGAGGCGCGGTCTGCAAAAAATTCTTTGGAATACCGTATCGTATCGGCAAGGTGGTTCTCCCGCAGGGCAGGCTTTGCAAAAGGCGCATAAACCAGGTAATTCGTTTCCCGGTCCACACACTCCAGAAAGTATTTCGTGTAAAACTGGTTGTCCGGCGCAAGATGCAGCACTTTGGCGTTTTCCAGCCCCAGCGCATCGACATCGCCGGCGAACTCCGCGCCCGCGTCATACCAGAACACCAGCTTGCGCACGTCCCCGGCAAACTCCGCGTTCAGCTTGTCCGTTATCTGTTTCAAGTTCAGTTCCGCCATAGTAGTACCGCCTTAGAGTTCGATAAAGTATTGGGGCGCCGTTTTTATTTGAGCGCCGTTAAAATCGCCAGCTTTTTTCCGTCCGGCCCGGTCTGTACCTTTTCGTAGTTCACCTTCACGCCGTCGTCCAGGTCGATGCCGATGCGGGCGAGGGCCAGGTGGGCGATTTTTGCGTCGTAGTCCCGGGTCTCCTTCAGCTGCTTCGCCAGCTTGTCCTTGCGCTTCTGCGCGGCGGACGCCTCGCGGGCATTCGGGCTGTTGTCGATGACGTCCTGCATGCGGCTTATCTCGCTTTCGTAAACGCGCTGAATGCGGTGCAGGTACTCCACGCGGACGTTGCCTGTGGTGTCGGCGTTCCAGCGGTGCATGTAAACCAGCGCCTTGAAGCCGTTCATTTTTCCGCTGTCGAACATCCAGTAGATGGGGCGCTTCTGATAAGTCTTATTGTGGTCCTTGATGAAATCGTTCAAAAAGTAATTGCGGATGACCTCGCGGCTGGTTGCGCCCTTATTGCCGAGGGCGCCCGCGATAAAGTCCAGATTTTCCTCCAGCGTATCCGCGCCATACACCACCCGGACGAATTCCACCAGGCGGCCCACGACGTCGTCCGGGAAGTATTCCTCATCGGTGACGGGGATGCAGTTGTCCGCATCCGGGAGGAACGTCTTATACTTGCTCGCGTCCCATTCGCCGCCCGCGTAGGCAAGGCCCTCCGCGTCCAGCGAATAGCGGCCGAACATGCAGCCCACGGCGTAAGAAAGCAGCGAGACGATCTCATCCCGCAGGGTGCGCACATAGGCGCTGCCCTTCATACTTTCAGGCACGTCGTCCTTTGTGCGGAAAATCCGATGGACCGTAACGTCCTTGTCGGCCACCTCGGGGGTCAGCTCGTCCTGCAGGCCGTAAATGTCGATGAAGATGCGGTTCAGCTCCTCCTCGTTGGCCTTGAGCTGCTGGAACCGGGTTTCACATTCCGCCTGCCAGACGGAGAATTTATCGGAAATTAAAAATCCCATAGCTTAGTGCCTCTTATCCTGTTTTTTTCGATATTCGATAAGTGTATTAACCATCGTTTGAAATTCTATATAGTTATCCTTTTGGTCTGGTCCTTTACGCTTATAATCGATAATCGGTGTCACAGCAGCCCACATACCAATCATCATGTTCCCAGCCATTGCATTCAGAGTTTTTAAATCGTAAGTATTAAGGTTTATTCCCACAGCAAAATGTTCTAATAGCGCAAGACTTTTTGTAAGATTCTGCCATTTTTCTTTGCAAGATTCATCATCTGGACAAGAAATGTAATCGTGTACTATTTGAACAGCATGATTCGAAGAAAGGTTATTTATACTTGTCTTGTCGCATCCAAATGCTTTTTCCTGAAGATCATCGAATGCATGGATGGTTGCTTCGCACTTATTACGGTTTCGTTCTAAAAAAAACGACCAAAGTGAAAAAGCAACGGAAATAGCAGATAATACTAAAGATATAACAGCGATAATGACTGAACTATTCATTTCAATATATTCCTCCTTACGTCAAAGAATGCCGCTTGAAATCCCATGAAGTTTCAATCGGAGATTGGCATGATTTTTTAATAGTTTCCAGTTCAAGATTTTTCTGTTGTCTTTTTACAATTTGGGCAAGTTTGTTTTCTTGATTTAAGATTCTCTATTACACCTTTGTATTGTTTATAAATGTCATTCGGATTAGCTTTTTGAATCGTTTTGTTTTTTCGTTTATCAATGAAATCCTTCATGTAACTATCATATTGAGTAATCAGCATACTACCAACCATTTTATCAACAACATGAATATCATATAGTTTTATATTTACACCTGTACAAAAGCGTTCCATCTCTTTTAGATATTCTATCCGAACATCATCTGATACGGGATTATGTGCTTTAGGCGATAGATTAGGGTATTTTTCTCTGATTTTTGAAAACTCACGAATAGTGTCTTGTTTTTTCTGCCTTTCTACCGAGTTACGATATGTCAATACCGCAATAACTGCGGCAAGGATAGTTCCAACGGCACCAACAGCATCCCATAAAAAAGGCGAAGATTCTTTAGCAGATTTAGCAGATATAAAAGTAATTGGGATAAGCGCTCCCACAACAACTCCACAGACAAAAGATATTGAATCCGTATACAACTGAAAAAAATTTTTAACTTTCATTAATAATAACCTCATCTCATACTCCTCTTACACCAGCGGATGCCGCTTGAAATCCCAAGAGGTTTCATAAGCGTCCCAATCTACTTTCGACAGCTTTGTGTTTTCTACTATGTAAACATTTACTTCTTTTTTGGGACGCCATACAGGGAAATTCATCATTGACCCCGCCGTATAATGAATAGTGGGAGACATTATATCCATTACGCATTGTCCAACTTTTGAATTGACTAATCCTAATAAAAAGTGATTAGTATTTTGCGTAAATATTGTTGGCGCGCAGGTATCAAATATGCATCCCTTCGGCCAATAGCGACAGCTAAATGCCCCAGAAGATACATCTGTCCAACTAAAACCACTTTTAAAATAAAATGAAATATTTTGAGGTCTAGCACCGCTACACACTTTTATTCTTGCTCCATTATTTTCCCAATTGACTACATATGCACCATTGCCATACCACTTCCGATAATCTCCAGCTTTGTTATGAGGAACAAATTTTGCTTTTGATGTTCCATCTGTTCCGAAAGATATATCTCCATAAGATACCTCGTGCCATATTTTAAGAAAAAGATCATTATTTCCCGTCTGTAAACCCACTTTAACATTAGCGATATTTCCCATTTTCGGTGCTGAAGCAAATGCATAAAACAATTTCTCACTCACCCAATAGGCGATGGGCGAGCCGGGGATTTTAGAGAAATTGGCGGCGCATTGCTCGTAATAATAACCACAAGCGTGATTTTCGATGGCCTGCACTGTTTTTTCTCTTTGCACTTCCATACCACCACGAAAATCCACCAACCGCAAATAACATCCTTTTTTGTCGGCGTAGGCATTGTTAAACGTAAAAGTGCAAACCGGCACAGTCGCTTCTTCAAAAGCGGAGTATTCAAACTGTATTAATGTTTCTATCGTTTTCTCTTTGCACAAATAGTTCCGTAATTTCTCATAAGATTGAATGAACATCCACACATACGGTGTGAAAAAGCCCAAATAACCCGTTGGCTTTGCCATATGAGTACATCTAACAAGCATAGCAGAAAAGAAATCCGCCTTATAATCCGTATAGTTTTTTGCAATAAATGCATTTAGATTTGCGGTACAGCCACCCGATGATCTCCACCTGACCACCGCGCTCAATGTTGAAGTCATCCTCCGGGATATCATGGATCAGATGATAGACTACGCCGTCCTGGTCAATAACG
>VOFH01000330.1_pt1 | contig 42000 bp, 75 predicted proteins | sample 5384091 | NCBI WGS metagenome assembly VOFH01 (sample SAMN12384727, study PRJNA508395) | human gut metagenome | isolation source: healthy gut G | host: Homo sapiens
GGCTGAGTATAGAAGTCGCAGATATATGAGTATTACGCTTAAAATCCGCCATATTACACTTTAATATGTGAATGGTTGAAAAGAACGTCAGATCGAAAAGACAGGACCTGACGGATTTACGTCCGAAAAAGTTCATGTCCTCTGGCAGTGATGCGGAGAATTCGAAGCTTCTCTCCGTCACCGGATGGAAAATCTTGTATGTGGAATGGGCGGCTGCCGATAAAGCGGTAGTCCGGGCAGTAGAAAATCCCCCGGCAGCGGATGCCCGATGGCTTTCATATGGACCCGGATCTGGTGTGTTCTTCCTGTCTCTAAGAGGAGGCGGATGAAAGAAATGTCGGCGTCCTTGTTGTAGGCAAACGTCCGGTAATGGGTCACAGCGGTCTCTCCCGCTCTGGATCGCAGACCCGCTCGATGGTGGAGCTGTCTTTTCTTGCGATCGGAAGATCGATGGTGCCGGACGCGTCCGTCTTCCCGGAGACGATGGCGGCGTACCCCTGTGAATCGTGTGATCCTTCACGGCATCAGAGAGAACGCAGGAGCTGTAGGGATTCTTCGCGAGAAGCTAACAAGTCCTGATGTGTCCCGGTCCAGCCGGTTTACGGCCCGGAACACGAAAGGGTCGCCTCGTTCCTGTAATACCATGCGATTCCGTTTGCCAGGGTATTCTCATAGTGTCCCTGGGACGGGTGGACCGGCATTCCGGCAGGTTTATCGATTACGAGAACATGTTCGTCTTCAAAAACGACGGAGAGGTCCATGGGAACAGGGACAATCTGGTCGGAAGTTTTTTCTCCGTGACATGGACGCGCAACTGATCTTTCGGCTGAAGGACTGTGTTGGAAAAAACAGTTTTTCCGTTTAGAGAAAACTGCCTCGGTGTTCGAAGATGAACCACCAGGCGGGAAGAATAGCCGGAATCCAGGAGAAAGGCGGCGATGGAACGGCCGCTCTCAGCTTCTTTAATTGTGTAAATTAAAACTATATTCATGAAAATCCTTTTTATTAAAAAATAATAATTGAATACGCTAGATGCCCGCAGATATTTTGGCTGCATAACACCGCGGACATGTAGAAATGATCTCTAAAATTATTTCAGTACATTTCATTGTATCATAGGAAAAATTGTCCGGCAAGTCTCAGAAAACATCCGCATATGCTGTTACAAATATGCGGCGGAAGTTCTGAAAAATGTGGAAGAATAAAAAAGATAGCAGGAAAGGTGCTGGCGCGGCTCAGTGAATGGACCGGGGTGAAAGAAGAGGAAAAACGCAGGCGCGGACCATACCCGCTTCTGCAGCTGTGCCTGGGGCACTCCTGATTTTTGCTGCAGTAGTTCCTGAAAATCATTTATACAGGGAAAGCAGCGGGCAGCAGACTGCGCAGGATCCAGTCGTGCCGGTGATCCGGTCCGAGAATGGGGAGACGCTGAAATCAGCAGTGGTGCAATCGAAGGTGAAGACCGATCCGCTGAACTTAAACGCCCACGCTGTTGTCCTGCTTGACGGCGATACAGGGCGGATTCTGTACGGGAAAAAAATGAGAAGAAAGTTCTTCCCATGGCCAGCACCACGAAGATCATGACCTGCATCCTTGCCCTGGAGAACTCCGGGCTGGACACAGAAGTCGAGATCTCAGACCGGGCGGCATCCATGCCGGAGGTAAAGCTGCATGCAGGGAAAAGGGGAGAAATACCGTCTGGAAGACCTTCTTTACTCCCTGATGCTGGAATCCCACAATGACACCGCAGTGGCCATTGCGGAAGCGGTCGGGGGCAGCGTGGAAAATTTTGCGGACATGATGAACGGGAAGGCAGCGGAACTTGGCTGTGATGATACATATTTTCTGACGCCCAACGGGCTGGACGCGGAGGATAAGGAAAGCGGGAAGATCCATTCCACGACGGCGGCAGACCTGGCGCGGATCCTCAGATATTGTATCTCACTCTCCCCGGCGAAGGAAGAATTCCTTGCCATCACAAGAGCACCGTCCCACGCTTTTTCTGACCTCTCCGGAACGCGGAGCTTCTCCTGTGTCAATCATAACGCTCTCCTGACGTCCATGGAAGGCGCGGTCAGTGGAAAGACCGGATTTACGGGAAAGGCCGGATACTGCTATGTTGGTGCAGGGAAAAGGATGAGAAGCTATTCATAGCGGCACTCCTTGACTGCGGATGGCCGCCCCACAGGACCTACAAGTGGCAGGATATGCGGAAACTTGTGACGTATGGGGATAAAAACTTTGAGTATAAGGAGATAGAGAAAACAGGACTCGGGAAAGAAACGGCAGTTCTGGTGGAAAATGGCGTGGAGTCCAGGGTTAAGGTGGAGATGGGGACTGAACATGCGGATAAGAACTCCCTCCGTGTTCTGCTGGGAAACGATGAGAAGGTCCAGGTAAGGACAAAGATCGCAAAATCGCTCCATGCTCCGGTCCGGGAAGGAACGCCGGTGGGACAGCGGGATTACATGGTCGACGGGATTGTCATCGACAGTGATCCGGTGGTGACAGCCGGGAATGTTGAACTTTGGGACTTTGAGTATGCGGAGAAGATCGTGATGGGAAAATTCTGGATGTAAAGGTCTATTTTTTTCCAAACAGGAATCGATGAATGTGCGGACTGTTTTAAAATGTGTTACAGTTCAGCCATGCGCTGGTTTGAATGAGAAAGTGTGTTGCAAGCTTGCTTGCATAAGCACTTTTTCATCCAAATCAGCATATGGTGGACCACCAAGCTTCGTGTTTTCATGAATATGAAAACAAGAAGATGTAATGGCTGAACTGTAACTAAAATGTTATAAAAATCCTACTATCATACTTGAATTATAGGAATGTTCTGTTATACTGGTAAGAAAGATAATTGTAACTATTCAGTACCTTCATAGTTACGTGCAAAAATCCATTCCAGATCAGCTTCGCTGATGGGATTTTGCCTTCCAGCCTATGTTTCCTTACGGTCAGCGCAGCAAGTGCGCAGACCTACTGAACAGTTACCAGATAATTTATAAGTGAAGGTACTGAATAGTTACAGATAATTTATAAGTATGGAGGCATAAAATCATGCAGACAAAACTGACGAGAGAGGACGCCATCGCGCTCCTCAGAAAATACAACAAAGAGCCATTCCATATTCTCCATGGCCTGACTGTCGGGGGCGTTTTAAAATGGTACGCGAATGAACTCGGATACGGGAGATGAGGCCGGATTCTGGGAGATCTGCGGAATCCTTCATGATATCGATTTCGAGGAGTATCCGGAGGAGCACTGCCTGATCGCACCGCGTCTTTTAAAAAGAGGGCGGAGCCGAGGATGAGGTGATCCATACGGTCTGCAGCCACGGATACCGAATCCACGAGTGGATCGACGCGAAGCCGGAGCACGAGATGGAAAAAGTCCTCTTCGCGGCAGATGAGCTGACCGGTCTGATCTGGGCGGCAGCGAAGATGCGCCCATCAAAGAGTACGAAGGACATGGAAGTGTCCAGCTTAAAGAAGAAATTTAAAGATAAGAAATTTGCTGCAGGATGTTCCAGGGACGTCATCACAAAAGGTGCCGGGAATCTCGGCTGGGAACTGCCGAAGTTAATGGAAATGACGATCCTCGCCATGAGATCCTGCGAGGATTCCGTTGCGGAAGAGATGAAGAAGATGGGGTTGGCGGAGTAAGAGCGTATTGCTGACCAGTATAATAAAAACCTGAGGAGCTGTGTTGAGACCTCTCAGTTTTTTTGCCTTCCGGCTTATGTTTTCTTACAGTCAGTGCAGTCAGTGCGCAGACCTGCAGAACAGTCACAATTTCAGACTAATTGTTCAGCAATTTTGCACGCTTACCGCACTGACTGCACTGTCTATTTTCTGCTCTTGATCTGTGCCGTCATCTTATTGGGCAGGCAGACGATGATCTCGCCGTCCAGATGGATCTTTCCCTGGTGGACACAGATCTTGTCGGGGCATGTGGCCTCGGAGACCCACGCCTCCCCATCTTTTATGATCAGGTGGTTTGTGCCGCCGGACACGCTGTCTATAGTGAGTTCCTGATCTTTTTGCGAGATCGAGGGGTTTCGACTACTTTTCCATCGACGGAAACTTCAACGATCTCCGCAGGGCTTTTATGCATCAATTTTGCCCCGAGAAAAGAAGAACGGCTGCCGCAAGTATTACGGCGATCAGGATCATATCCTGTTTTTTAAAAGTTTCTGTTTCGTATCTTTGCTTTCTGTCATAAAAATCCCTGAAAATAGTGTAATGGTAACTGTTTCGTGTTTTGCATCAGCGCCGGGCAAAAAAATCCGGGAGACTGTCTGATCTAAATATTACTGTTTGATAATAAAGTCTTCCATTCCATCCGAATAGTAAACATTGTAATCCTCATCGATAAAGCATGCGTAGATTCCATCCAGGGAATTCGCAAGCTCCAGTCCTTTTCCAGGCCAAGGGAAAAGCAGGTGGTGGAGAGACCATCCCCGTCCACGGACTCCTCGGAGAGGATCGTCACGGAGATCAGTCCATTATCGTAAGGATACCCGGTTGCCGGGTTTAAAATGTGATGGTAATTCTTTCCGTCGATCTCAAAATGCCGCTCGTAGACACCGGATGTCACGACGGAGAGATCCTTGATCCCAAGCACCTCAAATGTCTCATCCCTGTCCGCAAAAAGGTTTCTGCAGCCCGATGTTGAATTTGCTTCCGTCCGGCTTTTCGCCCACGCAGAGGACGTTTCCGCCGAGATTGATAATGGCGCTCTTCACACCGGCATCCAGGAGCTGTTCCTTGATCCGGTCGGCGATATAGCCCTTCGCGATGGAACCCAGATCGATGGTGGTATCCGGGGAGAGGAATGTCAGCGTATTTCCGGAGAGGACGAGGTTGTGGTAATCCACCTTCGGAATATCTGCTTCGATGTCTGCTTCATCCGGGATCACGGCCTCGCCGCTTGTGAAATTCCAGAGGGAACTCAACGGCTCGATCGGAATGTCAAAGGCACCGTCAGATTTCTCGCAGTATTCCAGACCTTTTGCCAGAAGCGCTGCCATGTCGTCGGAGACCGTGACAGTGTCGGAGGTCCGATGGTTGATCTTGTAGAGCTCGCTGGTCTCTAAGGTCTTGCTGAAAATATTCTCATACTCTTTACAAAGTGCCATCGAATCGTCTAAGATAGAGGAGTCGTCGGAATCGTAGAGCGTGATGGTGACGAAGGTGTTGAGCAGAAAATCGGAACGGCTGAGAGGAGTCTCCTGTGTGAGAAGTCCCGGTCCGCTGCTTGTTCCACACCCGCTCAATGTCATGCCGGAAACAAAGAGGAGACCGGCGGCACAGAGGCCAAATATTGTTTTTTTATTCATGTGTTATATACTTCCTGTACGATAAATATTATAAGCTCATTCGACAGCGGAAATTTTGTATATTAATACGAAAACGCAGACCGCAGCAGGCACTCGTGCCTGTCGTACAAAATATCAGAAGCTGCACTGCCGGATATCCGGTTTATTCTAACAAATGAACTTTTGAAAGTCAAGAAAGAGGAGAATAGATCCGATGAATCGAGAAAAAAAAGGCAATAACTGTGGCATTGTATGGGCTCCTGATTGCCCTTGCCATGGTGCTGAGTTTTGTTGAGACAATGATTCCCATCCCGATCCCAGTCCCAGGCATAAAGCTGGGACTGGCGAACCTTTGTAACGGTGGTGGGGCTCTATTTAATTGGAATCCCCGGAACCATCGCCGTGACCCTGATCCGCATCGTTCTTGTGGGACTGTCATTTGGAAATCCCTACAGCATGATCTACGGGCTGTCTGGAAGCTTTTAAGCTTGTTTGTGATGGCGGTATTGAAGAAGACCGGAAAGCTCTCCCAGGTCAGCATCAGCGTTCTTGGCGGTATTGCCCACAATATCGGCCAGATCACCTTTGCGGCAGTTATCGTCCAGACACCAGGGTATTTTATTATCTGCCATTTCTTCTGGCAGCCGGATGCATCGCGGGAACACTGATCGGAATCGTCGGCGGAATCATTACGGAGCGGCTTCAGCGTGCGATGCGGGGGATAAAAAATAAAATAGCGATTGTATTAGGGTGGTAAATTTATTATAATAAAATGTAACAGGTTGCAGGTGCGGCAATTTGTTCTGCAAAAACGCGCTGCAAGTTTACTTGTATAAGTGTTTTTGCAGAGCAGATTGATATAGGCGGCCGCCCTGTGCTTCTTGTTTTTGTGCAGCGAAAACAAGAAGATACGCACGTTATACTTAAATCTGTCAATATACCGTAAAAAACGGAGGAATTCAATCATGATTGAAATGTCAATAAAGAAACTGGTTCAGTACGGCAGAACGACCGGACTTATCGAAGCCGAAGATGAGATCTACGCAAGAAACCAGATCCTGGAAGTACTGAAAAATGTCCGAATACGAGGAGCCGGGCGAGATTACAGACGAGATCAGCCTGGAAGATACCTTAAACGCGCTCACCGACTACGCGGCAGAGCAGGGGATCTTGAAAACAACAGCGTCGTATACCGGGATCTTTTTGACACGAGACTCATGAACTGCCTGATGCCGCGCCCAAGCAGCGAGGTTGTAAAGAAATTCCACGGGGAGTATGAAAAAGTCCCCGGAGGACGCAACGGCTTATTTCTACAAACTGAGCCAGGACTCCGATTACATCCGCCGCTACCGTGTCTGCAAGGACTTGAAGTGGATCACAAAGACGGAGTACGGCGACCTGGACATCACGGTAAACCTCTCAAAGCCTGAGAAAGATCCGAAAGCTATCGCCGCTGCAAAAAACCATGAAGCAGAGCGGATATCCGAAATGCCTGCTCTGTATGGAAAACGTGGGCTACGCGGGCCGAATCAACCATCCGGCGAGAAACAACCGCCGGATCATTCCGCTGACCTTAAACGGCGAGTCCTGGGGCTTCCAGTATTCCCCGTATGTCTACTATAATGAGCACTGCATCGTCTTCAACGGAAAACACACCCCGATGAAGATCGACCGGAATACGTTCAAAAAGTTATTTGATTTTGTGACCATGTTCCCGCATTATTTCCTGGGGTCCAATGCGGATCTGCCGATCGTCGGCGGTTCGATTTTGAGTCACGACCATTTCCAGGGCGGAAGATACACCTTCGCGATGGCGAAAGCACCGGTGGAGAAAAGTTTTACAGTGAACGGTTACGAGGATGTGGAAGCAGGAATCGTAAAATGGCCGATGTCCGTGATCAGGATCCGCGGTGAGAAGAAGAACGCCTTGTGGATCTTGCGGATAAGATCTTAACTGCATGGCGCGGATATACAGACGCGGACGCGGATATCTACGCGGAGACAGACGGGGAGCCACATAACACGATCACCCCGATCGCGAGATTCCGCGGCGGAAAGTTTGAGCTGGATCTGGTACTGAGAAATAACCGCACCACGGAGGAACGTCCGTTAGGTCTGTTCCATCCGAACCCGAAGCTCCACCACATCAAGAAAGAGAACATCGGACTCATCGAAGTCATGGGCCTGGCAGTTCTTCCGTCGAGATTGAAGGATGAGCTTGCCCTGCTTTCCGACTATATCGTGGAAGGAAAGGACATCCGCAGCGAGGAATCCATCGCAAAACATGCAGACTGGGTAGAAGAGTTCCTTCCGAAATATGAGAAGATCACAAAGGATAATGTGATGGAGATCTTACAGGATGAGGTCGGCCATGTGTTCGCGAATGTCCTTGAGGATGCGGGCGTTTATAAGCGCACAGAGGCGGGGCGTGAGGCATTTGGAAAATTTATCGAGACATTAAACAGGTAACAAAATTGTTGCCGGAACCGTTACATTTTCCTTAAAATTTTCATAAATGTAGGGACTTCGTCTCGCCAAGCGCGGGAAAGTGTGTTATATTGGTATTTGTTTCATAACTGCTAAGATTCTTCGCAGTTACAAGCAAAAATCCATTCCGGATCGGTTTTGCCGATGGGATTTTTGCTTTCCAGCCCATACTTTTTACGGTCAGCGCAGCAAGTGTGCAGATCTATTGTGCAGCTGCTGGGCTTTAAATGATGGAAAAAAGGAGACTGCCATGTTAAATGAGGAGAAGATCCGGCTGATGACGGGTATCGCCATGTTTGAAAAGAAAATGATGAAGGAATCCATCCCGGCAAACCGGTATTTCAAGAGCGACTACGTTGGAAGCCATCTGATCCGGTCTTTTATCGCGTACTCGCTGACCGTGTGCCTGTGCCTGGTGCTGTGGGTCCTTTACCGGTTCGATGATCTGCTCAACGCCATGGCGGTGGATGACCTGATCTCTCTCGGGGTGCGCCTTGTATTCTACTATGCTGCGGGACTTCTCGCATATCTTGTTGTGACCTGGAAGATCTATTCGAGACGTTATGACGAAGCAGCCGGAAGACTGAAGATCTATCAGGCAAAGCTGCGGCGCCTTGATAAAAAAATATGACCAGTAGCCTGCAAAGGAAAACGGGGAGGAAAAGAGTAAGTGATCGGACTTTTTAGTATTCAAGGAAAAACTGAAACAATTTTATGGAAAGTATAATATTTACATCGTACCGGTCGTAAAATTCCTGGTGGGATTCCTTACGTTCTGGCTGATCAACGCGAATGTAGGTTTTATGTCGAAACTTAAGAATCCGCTGATCCCGGTGGTGATGGGACTGGTTGCCTCCTTTATTCCATATGGAGTGACAGCGTTTCTGGCCGGTGTTTTTATCCTGATCCATGTTGCCCAGGTGTCTCTGGAGATCGCTCTGGTCATCTTTGTGTTCGTGCTGGCGGTGACCGTCCTTTACTACGGATTCCGGCCGGGTGACGGATATCTGCTTCTCCTGACACCGTTACTGTTCTTCCTGCGGATTCCGTATGTGGTGCCGCTTGTGGTAGGACTTTCTGGAAGCCTTGTGTCCATCGTTCCTGTGTGCAGCGGTGTCTGCATCTACTATATTCTGATGTATTTAAAGCAAAATGCGGGAACACTGACGGGAAGTTCGATGGCGGAGATGGCAGACCGGTTTATCCAGATCGTAAAGAATGTATTTGGAAATGAGCTGATGTGGGTCATGGTGGCTGCATTTGCCGCTGCGATCCTTGTGGTCTTCATCCTTAAAAATCTTTCAGTAGACTACTCCTGGTCCATCGCCATCGTTGCGGGGAGTGATCACACAGCTTGCAGTGATCTTTATCGGTGATTTCAATTTCAACCTTCCGGTATCCGCAGGTTCCATGATCTTTGGAATCGTCGCATCGGTGGTGATCGCCCTGATCTACCAGTTCTTTGTGTTCGCGGTGGATTATACGAGAACAGAGTATCTGCAGTATGAAGACGATGACTACTATTACTATGTGAAAGTTGTCCCGAAGCTCACGGTGTCTGCACCGGATGTGAAGGTACAGCGGATTTATTCGAGAAAAATGTGAGACATGAGAAGAACGAAACTCGTGAATAATTGTACGGAGGTAACAAAATGACAGAATTTCTTGGGAATATGTATTCCTGGTTTACATTTATTCCGAAGATCACATTGTCGAATCTTTTGAAATTCTGATCCTCACAGTTCTGATCTATGAAGTCCTTTTATGGGTGAAGTCGACGAGAGCGGGAGTGCTTCTCCGCGGTGGTATGATCATTGTTGGTTTTTACCTGCTGGCGGCGATGCTCCATTTAAATACGATCACCTGGATCATCAACCATATGGGCCAGCTCGTATTGACAGCCCTCATCATTATCTTCCAGCCGGAGCTTCGAAAAGCGCTGGAGCAGCTCGGAAGCAAAAATATCATCACAGACCTTTTTATTTCTGAGAATTCCAGACAGCAGGAAGGATATACAGAGAAGACCGTAAATGAGATTACCCGTGCGGCCTTTGAAATGGGAAAAGTAAAGACAGGAGCCCTGATCGTCATCGAGGCGCGACACTCCGCTTCCAGAGATCGAACGCACAGGAATCCCGGTGGACGGAATCGTCACGAGCCAGCTTCTGATCAATATTTTTGAACACAATACGCCTCTTCACGACGGCGCGATCATTATCCGTGGAAACCGCGTGACCTCTGCGACCTGTTATCTGCCGCTTTCTGATAACCTGAGCATCAGCAAAGACCTGGGAACAAGACACCGTGCGGCTCTTGGAATCAGTGAGAGCACGGACAGCCTGACTGTTGTAGTCTCCGAGGAGACTGGACGGGTATCCCTGGCGGAGGGCGGAAGTCTCAGAAGGATCAACAGTCCGGAAGAGTTAAAGCTTGCGATCGCTGCAAAGCCGGAGGAGGAGACGGTATCCGGCCCGTTCAAACTCTTGAAGGGATGGCATAAAAATGAAAGAAAAGCAGAATAGACGATGGGGACTTTTGCTGATTTCCTTCCTGTGTGCCTTTTTAGTCTGGCTGGGGGTCGTCAATGTGGCGGATCCGGTCATGACGGATACTGTGGAGGTGCCGGTAGAGATCATTAACAGCGACGTCCTCACGAAGAACAACCTGACATATGCGGTTGTCGGAAAATCGACAACCACAGTTCAGTATGAGGTAAAGACGACAAATGCGTATCGGATCCGTTCCTCAGATTTCCGGGCGTACGCGGATATGACAGACATGTGGTCCGTGACAGGCGCGATCCCGATCAAGGTCGAGGTCCTAAACCACTCCGAATACCTGGTCTCCATGCCGGTGAGCCGGACGGGAACGATCAAGATCGAGACGGAACCGCTTCAGAGGAAGACATTTACCATCGGCGTCATGACGACGGGAATGCTTGAGGACGGCTACCAGACTGGCAAGGTGACACTGTCACCGGAGACACTTACGGTTGAAGGTCCGGAATCCCTGATCGGACAGATCAGCAGCGTCGGAATCGAGATCAACTTAGACGGAAAGAACGCGGATTGGAGCGATTCGGAGGAACCGAAGTTCTATGACGCGAACAAAACAGCATTACGATCAGCGATCGTCTGATCAGTAACTGCAAGAGTGTCGATTATACCATGGAGATCCTGAAAGTGAAGAATCTGAGCCTGGATTTCGATGTCACCGGTGAGGTGGCGGGCGGTTATCGCTACACAGGTGTGGAGTGAGGACTTAAGAGTGTCCCGGTGGTCGGATTAAAGAGCGCTCTGGCATCCTTAAATACGATCACGATCCCGAAGGAAGAGCTTGATGTTTCCGGCGCGAGGGCAAATATCGTGAAGACTATTGATCTGAATGATTATCTGCCGGAGGAGTTTCCCTGGCTGGGAAGGACAGTTCCGAGATCACGGTGACACTTACGGTGGAGCAGTTGAAGGAACGGGAATATACGGTCCGCATCAGCGCTGCCAGTTATGTTGGGGCGGACAGCTCCTACAGCTATCGGCAGACCGGGAACGGTCACAGTCCGGATCCGTGCGCTTCAGGAAGAACTTGACAGCCTGCAGCTTACGGCTGAGGACCTGAGTCTGAATGTCTCTGGAATGGGAGGGAAGCCACCAGGTTCAGCCGACGCTTAACAGGGAGCTTGATTCTGCCTATGATTTGCTGGGAATTTCCAGCTGTACGGTAACTGTCGCAAAGGAACAGGAGTCTGCGACGGAGACAGAGCCTGAGACAACTGAGAAAGAGACAACAAAAGCGTCGGAAACTGCCCTGAGAGCAGCAGCGAGGCGGAGACAGAGGGGAGACCGCTGCGTCTGCGACAAGACACGCGGTGATCGTCCCGCCGGAGACGACGGAAGCACGTCAGGCGACAGGTCTTCAGACCATATTTCGAAATTAGGAGTTAAAAATACTTATGGTAAAGCAAAAAGTTACGATCGAAAACCCAACCGGTCTTCATCTGAGACCGGCAGGGCTTCTGTGCAAGGAGGCACTGCGGTTTCAGAGTTCGATCAAATTTGAATATGGAAACACAACAGCTAATGCAAAAAGTGTACTGAGCGTGCTGGGGGCATGTGTAAAGTGCGGAGATGAGATCGAATTGATCTGTGAGGGAGCGGACGAAAAGGAAGCTCTGGAAACGATCACGGAACTGATCAATGGCGGTCTCGGAGAGTAGGCTGATATGCTGGTTTATGTGATTTGTTACGGCGCTGCCATGCTTTTTGCATTCAGCGCCCATTTTTATCAGGAATGTCACTGATGTTTGCAGCACTATATCTTTATCTGTGGGAATATGGGAAAAGCGGCAATCCGCTTCATCTCCGCGGACTGTTTTCCTTGTTTTATGTGGGAGGAGAAGGAATCTCCTGCCTGAAGCTGTCAAACCTTCAGAAGGACTGGAGTTTAGAGACCTGGGCGTGCTTTTTTTGTAGCTTTTGCGGCATTCTGGAATGTGTACGCACTGGCAGAAAAGAAATTTGGATATGGGGAAGAAAAAAGACTGTAGCTGGTTTTTCTCAGAAGTTTACAGAGAAGGCTGCAGAGATACGGGACAAGAATTTTTCATTGCACTTACCGGGCTGACAATTTGTCCCTGACTGCCTTTTTGTTTGAGGCATTCCGGTTGGGATATGTGCCGTTTCTCCTTCTGGGAGTGCCGCATGCCTACTCATATTTCCATATTTCCGGGGTCCATTATGTGACGGTGTCATGTGTACTGGTCCCGTCCATGGAAGTGCTGTTATGGTTCTATGACAGGGAGATGGGGAAGGCGAAAAGAATCGTTTCCCTCATTATGACAGGGATCGCGCTCCTGATCCCGGTGCTTTGTGTATCGAGATTTCAGCTGATCTTTGCGGTGATTCTCGCAGTGCTGACATTTATGATTGTCAGCGGACATAGGAAAATCAGGTATCTTTTCATGGCAGCGGCGGGACTTGTTCCACTCTATGTGATCTTAACGATTGCCAGAAGCCATGATGTGACGTATCTGAATGGAATCTTTGAGATGAAGAATGCGGCTACGCCGATCTTTATCACGCAGCCTTACATGTATATTGCAAAACAATTACGACAATTTTGACTGTCTGGTACGGGAGCTTCCGGCCCATTCTATGGGACTAAAGGGAATGTTTCCGCTCTGGGCATTATCAGGGCTTAAGTTTATAAAGCCTGCATTAGTGGACTGGCCGATCTACGTGAATAAGGAGGAGCTGACTACGGTTACACTCTTCTATGACGCGTACTATGATTTTGGAATTGCCGGTGTGTTTCTGTTTTCATCAGTATTGGGAGTGGCTGCCGCATGGCTTTCTGCAAGGACATACCCGGGAAGAAATCCGGCGTGGTACCTATTCTATTCTCAGGGAGCGCTCTATTTTATGCTCTCGTTTTTTACAACCTGGTATTCCAATCCTACGACCTGGTTTTACTTTGTGGTGACCGGTGCCTTTGGAATTTTTTTTAGAGATTAAATACAACAGACGGAGGAGACAGCTATGATATCAGAAAAAAATGAAACCATTTATGGCAAATAATTCCGCGATCCGCGCAATGTTCGAGGAAGGGAAAAGAATGGCTGCTGTTTACGGCAGGGAGAATGTATATGACTTCAGCCTTGGAAACCCGAATGTTCCGGTTCCGCAGGTGACAGAGGCGATCCTCGACGTGGTGAAGAATGAGGATTTCATGACACTCCATGGATATATGAGCAATGCAGGCTATGAAGATGTCCGTCAGACCATCGCAGAGTCCTTAAATAAACGGTTCGGAACGAATTTTTCCTTTAAGAACCTGATCATGACAGTGGGTGCGGCGAGCGGATTAAATATCATTTTAAAGAGCATTTTAAATCCGGGCGATGAGGTTATCGTGTTTGCACCGTATTTTGTAGAATATAATGCGTATGTGAGAAACTATGACGGAAATGTTGTGGTCATTTCTCCGGATACTGAGACGTTTATGCCGAAGCTTGATGAGTTTGAGGCGAAGATCACTGCTAAGACGAAGGCTGTTATCATCAACAACCCGAACAACCCGACGGGTGTTGTGTATGATGAGGCGACGATCAAGGCTATGGCTGCGATCCTGGAGAAGAAAGAGAAGGAGTTTGGCACATCGATCGTGCTGATTTCTGATGAGCCGTACCGTGAGCTGGCTTACGGCGGAGTTGAGGTTCCGTTTGTGACGAAGTATTATCACAATGCGGTTGTGGGATACTCTTACAGTAAGTCTCTTTCTGTTCCGGGCGAGCGTATCGGATATGTTGTGATTCCGGATGAGGTGGATGATTCTGCGGCCCTGATCGGGGCAGCTACGATCGCGAACAGGGTGATCGGATGTGTGAATGCACCGTCACTGGTTCAGAAGGTGATCAAGTATTGCATTGAGCATGAGGTTACGGTGGATCTGGAGACTTATGAGAAAAACAGGAATCTGATCTATGGCGCGCTGACGGAGTATGGATTTACTTGTGCGAAGCCGGACGGAGCGTTTTATTTGTTTGTGAAGTCTCCGGTGGAGAACGAGAAGGAATTTTGCGAGGTGGCGAAGAAACATCACGTGCTGGTGGTTCCGGGCAGTTCGTTTGCTTGTCCGGGGTACGTGAGACTGGCTTACTGTGTGTCCTATGAGCAGATCGAGAGATCTCTGCCGGCATTTAAGAAGATTGCAGAGGAGTACGGGCTTTGTAAGTAGTGTTGGCAGGAAAAACGGTGAAAGGAGTACAGATCATTAGCCGGACTTTGTTTGAAAGCATATAAAGCCGTATGAGATCATGTGGAGTACTGAAAAGGGGGATCGACTGAGTAAAATACTGCGGATTGAATGCAGCAGGATTTTTACAGGATTAGGAGGTCCATGGAATGAATTTCAGAAAGTATGCAGGGATTATTTTAAATATTCTGGTTCCTTTGTTCACAGTTTATCTGGTCTGTGTCTGGGGACTGAGGCTGGTGGTGTTTTTTTCTTCCGTTTGTGATCGGATGGATCGTGGCAGCGATCGCAAATCCGGTGGTGCGCTTTTTGAAAAGCGGCTGAAGATCGTCCGCAGGCACGGCTCGATGGTTCTGATTGCGGGTGTGCTGGCACTGGTGATTTTTGGCATCTATGCGCTGTTTTCCTGGGTGTTCCGGGAAATGACGGAGTTTGGGCAGGCACTGCCCGGAATTTATGCGTCGATCCGGGAGGAGGTCGATCTGGCCTGCGAGCGGATCGGGGGACTTTGAAGTATCTTCCTGCAGACACGGAGATGACGATCGTTTCCGAGCTGGAGAATGTGGGTGGATATATCGGCGATTTTGTTCAGAAGATCGCGGCTTCCGCAGGCAGCCGCGTAGTGCGGACGCTGCCGGAGGTCTTTGTGAATACGATCATCGTATTTCTTTCTTCTTATCTGTTTCTGGCAGATCATGATAAGCTTGTGGAGACGGTACGGAAGGTTATGCCGGAGCCTGTGATCAAGTATGGACGGATGATGAAGAACGATATCCGGACGTTGATCGGCGGGTATTTTCTGGCGCAGTTTAAGATCATGTTCGTGGTCGCAGTGGTGTTGGTGATCGGAATGTTATTCCTCAGGGTTCCATATGGAATTTTTTTCTTGGAATCGCGATCGCGATTCTGGATTTTCTGCCGATGTTCGGCACAGGAACGGCATTGATTCCCTGGGCAGTGGTGAGACTCTTTACCGGGGAGTACGGTTATGCGCTCAGCCTTGTCATTCTCTATGTTTTAACACAGGGCATCCGTCAGGTGATCCAGCCGAAGATCGTCGGTGACAGCATGGGACTTCCGCCGCTTGCAACACTATTCTTCCTCTATCTTGGTTTCAAGTTCCGCGGTATTGCGGAATGATCATCGCTGTACCGGTCGGCATCCTCTTTATCCGGTTTTACGGATATGGGGCATTTGACGGCCTGATCAGGAATGTGAAGCTTCTTGCGGAGGAGATCAGGAAGCTGATGGAAGGATAGAAAATAAGAAAAAGAGACAGGCATTCAGAAGCTTATCTAAGTTTCCGGATGCCTGCTTTGGTATAAGAAAACAAAATTTATTCAGCAGATGAGCCATTGGCGGGGACAATAACGATATTGACGTCCGGGATATTACAGGACGCCGTGATGCTGGCATTGGATATCTGGAGGAAGATCTTCTGAAAACTTTGCGGGTTTTAAACTCTGTGTTTAAAAATCAAAAATAAGTGTAGGAATGCATCATGCGTGCATCTGCTGCATAAAAATAGAACGATATTCAATTGAGCGAGGAAATTATGGCACAGGGATATTTGCAGGTAGATGTTGTGTCGGACGCGAACAGTTTTCCGGTGCAGGATGCGGATATTGTGGTTGCAAGGACGGAGGAACCAGATGAAATTATTGAGGAGACGAGAACAAACAGTTCCGGACAGACGGAGAATCTTCCATTAGATGCACCACCATTAGAGCTTTCATTGTCACCGGAGGAGACGGAACGTCCATATGCAGAATACACGATCCGAATCACAGCGCCGGGATTTGAGCCATTTGTTGTTTCAGGAACGGAGGTTCTGGCGGACGTGACGGCAATCCAGGGATTCGTTTGCGGCCTCTTTCGAATGTTCCGGCTGGAGAGCAGACAGAGACCGTGACGATTCCGGATCACACGCTTTATGGTGATTACCTTCCAAAAATCGCGGAGAGCGAGATCAAGCCGGTTATAGAGACAGGAGAGATCGTTCTATCCAGAGTGGTCGTCCCCCAGACGGTCGTGGTACATGACGGAGTGCCAACGAACGCGTCCGCGGCCAACTATTATGTCCCATATCGGGATTATATCAAAAATGTAGCCTCCAGTGAGATATACGCGACCTGGCCCCGCTCCGCGATCGTCGCGAATGTGCTGGCGATCATGTCCTTCACGTTAAACCGTGTTTATACGGAATGGTACCGCAATCAGGGATATGATTTTACGATCACATCATCAACGGCGTATGATCATAAATGGATTTATGGCCGGAATATTTTTGAGTCCATCTCTGTTGTGGTGGATGATATTTTTGATAATTATCTTTCGCGCCCGGGGTGAAACAGCCGATCCTGACCCAGTATTGCGATGGACGGAAGGTTCGGTGCCCGGGGTGGATGACGCAATGGGGCAGCTGCGAGCTCGGAGAAGCGGGGTATAGTCCGATCGAGATCCTGCGGAATTTTTATGGAGATGATATGTATATCAATACGGCGGAACAGATTTCCGGCATCCCGGCATCGTGGCCGGGATATGATCTGAAAAATTGGTGCCACCGGTGATAAGGTGCGGCAGCTGCAGGACAGTTAGATGCAATCTCCAGCGTGTATACCGCAATTCCGGATATTTCCCCTGACGGGATCTACGGTCCGGCTACCGCGGCAGCAGTCCGGGAATTTCAGTCGATTTCGGATTGCCGCAGACCGGAGTGGTAGATTTTGCCACATGGTATAAGATTTCCCACATATATGTGGGGATTACAAGGATTGCGGAATTATCGTAAATGAAATATGGATAGAAAGTGATATGTTGCCGGACATGGTGACAGGAGATACCTGCCGATCCTGTCACCATGAATTCAGGAGCAGGTTTTTGCGGGACGGAAAGTGAGGATTAACGGATACGGTGAATGAAACGCGATCAAAAGTTAAGAGACAGATATGGATATGGGGGAACGGTTGTCGGAAAAAAGGAGAACGATTTTCTCGGATTTACCAGAAAATCCTTGTAGAATCCACAGAAATGTGCTATGATACGAGTGTCGGAAAAATTCATGCGCAGATATGGTTCATCGGTAGAACGCTAGCTTCCCAAGCTGGAAAGGCGGGTTCGATTCCCGTTATCTGCTTTCTTCAGGGAATCCTTAGAAATTAAGGATTCCCTTATTTTATGCGGTTTTGCGGATTTCCGGAATAAGCTTATCCTTTCGAATAAGAGGGTAAAAGCGCATATTTCCGGGGAAAGTATCACACGAAATATCACACGGGAAAACTGATTTCGTGTAATGTTATTTTGTTGTAGATGTGGATACAAAAATTGATTTCATGAATTTTGTGGAGGACGAGTCGATTTATTGGATGGATGAAAATCAGGAGCCTTCAAAGAAAACGTATATGCATGAAGGTATCCGAGATACTATTTATTACCAGACAAATTAACGGAGCATTTAGGAGATGACTTATGATTTGGACCATAAAGCGGATCATTATTGCCCGGCATACAAGAAAGTAATAAGTGCTCCCTGGGACACATCGTTGATAGGTGCGGGAACTTCTGTTACAATTAGTGTACGCACCTTTATGAAAAAAGCAATGGATATGAAATTGCTGGGCAAAGTAATCAGTGAAACTGCCGGATTCTTCGAAAAAAGAAGATCCGGCAATTTCGCTGTTTACAGACCGATTTTATTAAATGATGTCATGGAGAACAATAGAAAATTGCCTATCGTGCACTGATAAAACTTCCGCATGACGCTCCTGGAATCATGGAAACATTCCCGGATGTCAGGCAGTTCCCGCCAGTGCAGGAATTTAAACCGCAGTTTGTTCCGGAAGAGCAGCTGCCTCCATTGAAGCCGTTTGCGCAGCTGGTGCCGCAATTATTTCCAGTCCCCCAACTTGGATATCCTTTCCCAGATAACGTATAAAGACCAATATCATTAACATTGAAATCACGCATCCGCTCTGCGTCCGGACCATAGAAAAGGCATTGGTGCCAGTTGTGTATCCACAGTTGTTTCTAGACGGAAGCCGGTCTGGCAAGAGCGGGATGCAGCGAAGGACGCGAAAGGCATTGCGAGTGTCATCATGGCGGAAACTGCGAGAGCAGTCATTATCTGTTTTTCATGGTAAAACCTCCTGTTATGTAAGAATATTACAAAAATGTTACAAGAAGGATTCTACCATAAAATTCCGCGCATAGAACTGGGAATGAATGGCAATATATTTTGCGATAAGAGCCGTATGATGAGAGGCAAAGCGCTTATTTCGCAGCAAGCTCCGCCCGATCTTTTCTGATCAGCTTCCTCATTGCCTCCACCGCTGTAACAACAGCGGCTTCCGTATCATAGACCTGCGGATCCTCTAGCCCAAGTTCTGTCTTGTCGGTTCGCGATCACGAGCATCACGGAACTGGTGTGACTCTGCGGACGCAGCCGACGATGAAGAGGGCAGCGGACTCCATCTCGGAGGCGAGGGCACCGCATGCAATCCAGGCCTTCCATTTGAGTTTAATTCATCTGCCACAGGCATGGAATCCGGGGAGTGTTGTCCGTAGAAGGTGTCCTGCACTGACGACGCCGAGGTGATGGCGGTAGCCGAGTTCCTCAGAAGCTTCCCTTTAACCCAGTAGTGACATCGAAATCCGGAACCGCCGGATACTGATGGGTGCATATTCTTTTGTGGTCCCCTCAAAGCGGGATCGCACCGGTGGCGATCACGAGATCTCCGCCGAGCACTTCTTTCTGCATGCCGCCGGAGGTGCCCACACGGATGAAGGTGTCCGCACCGCAGTGGATAAGCTCTTCGACCGCAATGGAGTCGGACGGTCCGCTCGATTCCGGTGGAGACAACGCTGACTTTTTCTCCATCGAGATAGCCGGTGTAGGTGGTGTATTCCCGGTTCTGGGCGATCTTTACCGGGTTATCGAAATGTTTCGGCAATCTTCTCACAGCGCCCCGGATCGCCCGGCAGGATCACATAGCGGCCCACATCCCCGGCGCCGACGCCGATGTGATATTCTTTTCCTTTTGTATAGACAAGTTTACTCATAAGCTGCCTCCTCGCATAAGAAGTTTATAAGCAGGAAAAAAAGCATTTACAGCCGATTTTCGGAATAAGAAAGGTACCTTCCGTCTGTATCAGGCTGTTTTCAAATCTTTCCTTTATCAATATTCATTTTACCATTTTTTCCGCAATAGAGACAACTCTTTATAACATCTGAACAGATACTTCCAACAAAAAAATAAATCAAATATCAGAAGTCAGAAAAGTACCAGATACCGGTCGCTGATATTTATCTGAAGAAAGATATCACGAAAAAATACAGAATATATTTTTGCTTCGCAGCAGGAAATATACCCATCAGTCGAGTTAACATAATTCAAAATTTCACTCCCGGACAACACTGGTTAGTCCGTCATAACTTCACAAACAATTTCTGTTACAGTTCAGCCATGCGCTGGTTTGAATGAGAAAGTGTGTTGCAAGCTTGCTTTGCATAAGCACTTTTTTCATCCAAATCAGCATATGGTGGAACCACCAAGTCTTCTTGTTTTCATGAATATGAAAACAAGAAGATGTAATGGCTGAACTGTAACGAGTTTCTTGAAAAATTTCAAAAACCAGTTGAAAAAATCTCTCACCGCATGATAGAATAGTGAAAATTTGGGCTGAAATAAATTTTCAATCCCAGATAGGAAACGAACACGAACACAGAAGAAAAGGGTGGCGTCATGAAAGCATATTTAATACTGGAAGACGGAACCGTGTTTGAAAGGAACAAGCATCGGCTCTACCAGGGAAGTAATCAGTGAAATTGTTTTTAACACATCCATGACCGGTTATTTAGAAGTCCTTACCGATCCGTCCTATGCGGGACAGGCAGTGGTAATGACTTATCCGTTAATTGGTAATTACGGTATTTGTAAAGAAGATATGGAGTCCGGAAGAGCATGGCCGGATGGTTATATTGTCAGAGAATTATCTAGAATCCCCAGTAATTTCAGAAGTGGGGACACGATTCAGCATTTCTTAGAAGAACAGGATATTCCAGGTATCAGTGGTATCGATACAAGAGCCCTCACAAAGATTTTAAGAGAAAAAGGTACCATGAATGGTATGATCACAACGAACGGATCTTTTGATCTGGAAGAAGTGAAAGAACGGATCAGGGCGTATCAGGTAACAGGCGTTGTATTAAAGACAACCACAAAAAGAGAAATACGTTCTCCGGGGAAGGAAAGAAAGTTGCACTCATGGACTTTGGCGCAAAGAAGAATATCGCCAGAGAGTTAAATAAGAGAGGCTGCGAAGTGACCGTTTATCCGGCCGATACTCCGGCTGAGGAAGTCTTAAAGACAAAACCGGATGGGATCATGCTTTCCAACGGTCCTGGAGATCCGGCAGAAAACACGGAGATCATCAAAGAGTCAGAAAGTTTTATGAATCCGATGTTCCTGTTTTTGCCATCTGTCTCGGACACCAGCTCATGGCTCTTGCCACAGGCGCAAATACATATAAGCTGAAATATGGCCACCGCGGCGGAAATCACCCGGTAAAGACCTTGAGACGGGCCGCGTCTACATTTCCTCCCAGAACCACGGATACGCGGTAGACGAACACAGCATGAATCCGGAGGTTGCCGTTCCGGCGTTCGTGAACGTGAACGATAAGACGAACGAGGGATTAAAGTACGTGGGCAAGAATATCTTCACCGTCCAGTACCACCCGGAAGCATGCCCGGGACCGCAGGATTCCGGATATCTGTTTGACCGCTTTTTACGCATTATGGAGGAGGAAAGATAATGCCTAAGAATCCAGAGATCAAGAAAGTACTTGTAATCGGGTCAGGACCGATCGTCATCGGCCAGGCAGCAGAATTTGACTACGCAGGAACACAGGCCTGCCGTTCCTTAAAGGAAGAAGGCATCGAGGTTGTTCTCTTAAACTCCAACCCGGCAACGATCATGACAGATAAGGATATCGCGGACCGGGTATATATTGAGCCGCTGACAACTGAGGTTGTCGAGCAGTTGATTAAGAAAGAAAAACCGGACAGTGTCCTCCGACCCTTGGCGGACAGGCCGGCTTAAACCTTGCAATGGAACTGGAGGAGGCAGGTATCTTAAAGGCAAATAACGTGCGCCTTATCGGTACAACAGCCCTCACGATCAAAAAAAGCCGAAGACCGTGAAATGTTCAAGGAGACAATGGAAAAGATCGGCGAACCGGTGGCTCCGTCTGAGATCGTTGAGGATGTGAACACAGGTCTTGCTGTTGCAAAAGAGATCGGTTATCCGGTCGTTCTCCGTCCGGCTTATACCCTTGGCGGCTCCGGCGGCGGTATTGCCTATAATGAGGAGCAGTGCGCAGAGATCCTGGAGAACGGACTCCGTTTATCCCGTGTGGGCCAGGTTCTTGTAGAGCGCTGTATTGCGGGCTGGAAAGAGATCGAATATGAGGTTATGCGTGACGGTGCAGGCAATGTGATCACCGTCTGCAACATGGAGAATATCGACCCTGTGGGCGTACATACCGGTGACAGTATCGTTGTCGCTCCGTCCCAGACATTAGGAGATAAAGAGTACCAGATGCTCCGTACCTCCGCGTTAAAGATCATCACAGAGCTTGGTATCACCGGTGGCTGCAACGTACAGTACGCACTTCACCCGGAGAGCTTCGAGTACTGTGTAATTGAGGTAAACCCGCGTGTAAGCCGTTCCTCCGCCCTTGCGTCCAAGGCGACAGGATACCCGATCGCGAAGGTTGCCGCGAAGATCGCCCTCGGCTACACTTGATGAGATCAAGAACGCTGTTACAAAGAAGACCTACGCAAGCTTCGAGCCGATGCTCGACTATGTGGTAGTCAAGATGCCGAGACTTCCCTTCGATAAATTCATCAATGCGAGTCACAAGTTAGGAACCCAGATGAAAGCGACCGAGAGGTCATGAGTATCTGCACAAGCTTTGAGGGCGGCTTAATGAAAGCGATCCGCTCTCTGGAGCAGCATGTGGACTCCTTAATGTCTTACGACTACAGCGGACTCACAGATGAACAGTTAAAAGAGCAGCTTCACAACGTGGATGACCGCCGGATCTGGGTCATTGCGGAGGCACTCCGCCGCGGCTTCGATTACGAGCTGATCCACGACATCACGAAGATCGATATCTGGTTCATCGACAAGTTAATGATCCTCGTTGAGATGGAGAATGCCTTAAAGAAAGTTGGGAAGAACCTCGACGCTGATCTTTTAAAGGAAGCAAAGCGCATCGAATTTCCGGATCATGTGATTGCGAAACTCACAGGTCTCGCAGAAAAATGAGATCAAGGAGATGCGTCATGCAAACGGCATCCGTGCTGCCTTCAAGATGGTGGACACCTGCGCCGCCGAGTTTGCGGCTGAAACCCCGTACTATTACTCCTGCTTCGGCAGCGAGAATGAGGCAGAGGGCGAGACTGAGAAGAAGAAGGTTCTCGTTCTCGGTTCCGGACCGATCCGCATTGGTCAGGTATCGAGTTCGACTTCTGTTCTGTTCACAGCACCTGGGCCTTCGAGAAAGAGGGCTTTGAGACCGTCATCATCAACAATAACCCGGAAACTGTAAGTACAGACTTTGATATCGCTGACAAACTGTATTTTGAGCCGCTGACACCGGAGGATGTGGAAAACATCGTAAATATTGAGAAACCGGACGGAGCAGTTGTCCAGTTCGGTGGACAGACAGCCATCAAGCTCACAGAGGCTCTGATGAAGATGGGAGTCCCGATCCTGGGAACCGCTGCCGAGGATGTTGATGCCGCTGAGGACAGAGAACTCTTCGATGAGATCCTGGAACAGTGCCAGATCCCGAGACCAAAGGGACAGACCGTATTTACCGCTGAAGAGGCGAAAAAGGCAGCAAATGAGTTAGGCTATCCGGTACTCGTTCGTCCGTCTTACGTTCTTGGCGGACAGGGTATGCAGATCGCGATCTGTGATGAGGATATCGACGAATTTATCGGCATCATCAACCGGATCACTCAGGAGCATCCGATCTTAGTTGATAAGTATCTGCAGGGCAAGGAGATCGAGGTCGATGCGATCTGCGACGGTACCGATATTCTGATCCCGGGTATCATGGAGCATATCGAGCGTACCGGTATCCATTCCGGCGACAGTATCTCCGTATATCCGGCGAAGAGCATCACCGAGGACAACAAGAAGACGATTGTGGAATACACAGAGAAGCTCGCAAGGGCGCTCCATGTAAAGGGAATGATCAACATCCAGTTTATTGTAAATGACGAAGGTGTATTTATCATCGAGGTCAACCCGCGTTCGTCCAGTACCGTGCCGTATATCAGTAAGGTAACGGGAATCCCGATCGTACCGCTGGCAACTCAGATCATCTGCGGTCATACGATCCGGGAACTTGGCTACACACCGGGACTCCAGAAAGAGGCAGATTACTACGCAGTGAAGATGCCGGTATTCTTTCGAGAAGATCCGTGGAGCTGATATCAGCCTTGGACCGGAGATGAAATCCACAGGTGAATGCCTCGGCATCGCAAAGACCTTCAACGAAGCTCTTTACAAGGCCTTCCAGGGCGCAGGAATCAAGCTTCCGAAGTATAAGAACATGGTCATGACTGTCCGCGATTCCGATAAGGAAGAGATGCTCGACATTGCTGCGAGATTCAAGGCACAGGGTTACCGTATCTTCTGTACCGCAGGAACCGCAAAAGTATTTCAATGAGCACGGCGTAAAGGTCATTCCGGTAAGAAAGATCGAGCAGGAATCACCGAACCTTCTTGACCTGATCCTCGGACATAAGATCGATCTTGTTATCGATATCCCGGCACAGGGTGCAGAGAGAAGCCATGACGGCTTTATCATCCGCCGGAATGCGATCGAGACAGGCGTTACCGTTCTCACTGCGGTCGATACTGCGAGAGCGCTTGTGACAAGTATGGAAAATCGTGCAAAAGAACTTACACTGATCAATATTGCTGAAATCTAATATTGGTAAAAATAGAAGAGCAGCCCGTTTCACGCTGGAGTGAGATGGGCTGCTTTTTACGTTGCCCCAGCAGCGTATGCTGGAAATGTATGCCGGAAATTTGAAAGAGGTGACGCGCTATGCAAAAAAGAAATATTAATGCTTTATCAAGATGAATATATGCATTGATAATGTATAAAACATTGAAAAAAAACTGCATGAAACAATATAATTATGCACTGAATATTGTATAAAATGCATAATCTGTAAAAAAAACATAAAAAAAGTGCTTTTACAAAAGAATAATTATACATTATAATGCGTATCAACATCACACATGTGAGACATAGAAAAAGATAGAAACAAAGAGGAGAGGATCGATTATGAAGAAGAACATCGTTTTAGCTATGACAACAGCAGCGGTCATTGCTGCTCTTACAGGATGCGGAAGCTCCAAGACCACTGAGACAACGGCAGCAGCTACAACGGCAGCTGAGACAACAACAGCCGACGCGACAACAGCGGCTGAATCAAAGGAAGCGGATAAGACAGAGGCAGCAGCCGTAGCGGAAGGTTCCTTAAAGGCACTTGAGAATGTAGATCCGAATGGCCATCTCGGAAAAGTTCTTGCGGCAGGAAAGATCACAATGGGAACATCCCCTGATTTCGCTCCGTGGGAATTCAAGGATGTCAGCAGTGGAACAACCGAGTATGTCGGTGCCGATGTGGAGCTTGCAAAATACATCGCTGAGAAGCTTGGCGTAGAACTTGAGATCAAGCCGATGGAGTTCTCCGCAATCCAGCAGGCAGTTACTTCCGGAAACATTGATATGGGTATCTCCGGCTTCGCTTACACAGATGAGCGTGCAGAGGCTATGGGACTTTCTGAGCGTTACAATGTAAACACGAAGAAAGGTCAGGGCCTTTTAGTTAAGAAGGAACTTGCTTCCCAGTACAATACAGCAGAATCCTTCGCAGGCAAGAAGGTTGCTACCCAGAACGCAACCTTACAGAACAAGCTTTGCTACAGAGCAGCTTCCGTCTGACGTTCAGATCCAGTTAGTGACAAGTATAACAGACGGTGTTATGATGTTAACAACAGGCAAGGTTGACGCACTCGCTGTATCCGGTGATAACGGTGAATCCCTTTGCAAAGACATATGATGATATCGCAATGGCAGATTTCATGTTTGACTATTCAAGTGAAGGTAACGTTATCGCAGTCAAAAAAGGCGATGATGATCTCTTTAAATGCGATCAACGAAGTGATCGTTGAAGTTAACGAGAAAGGTCTCTATGAGCAGTGGAGGGAAGAGGCAGTTGCTTTTGCTGATAAGCTCGGTATCGAGACACACTAATTTCGGAGCAGATCGTTTCGTTCCGTGATGGAAGATCAGCGCAGGACGGAATCGGTTATCGCTTCAGGTTACAGAAATTACAGAGCTCGGTCTTTCCGGTGAAAATGCCGGAAAGACCTTTGTCTGTTTTCAAGTTTTATCTACGAAAGGAGTTTTCCAGATGGAGTTTCTTAACGTCATGTTAAAAAGTCTGGATGAAGTACTGGAACTTATTCTTACAGGGTCTTGGAATGACACTGTTTATGGGTCTCCTCACCGTCCTCATCAGTACCGTTTTCGGTTCTCTGATGGCACTGATGCGCCGCAGCAACGTGGGCATCGGAAAATTTAAGCCGCTCCGGCTGATCGCTACCGTTTATGTCGAAATTATCCGCGGTACGCCGATCCTGCTGCAGTTATATTTCTTCTACTTTATGCTGCCGACCTGGCTTCCGTTCTTCAACTTAAGCGAGTTTACATGCGTTATGACTGCCTGCTGCGTAAACTCTACCGCTTATGTCTGTGAGATCGTCCGTGCAGGTATTCAGGCTGTCGATGTCGGACAGACAGAAGTTGCCCGTTCTCTGGGCTTAAACGCGCGCCAGACCATGATCCATATCGTTCTCCCTCAGGCAGTCAAGAATATTCTTCCGGCGCTCTGCAACGAGTTCGTAGCGATCGTCAAGGAGACATCTCTGGCATCCACGTTCTTTATCGGAGAACTTATGACCCAGTTTAAGACCATCAACGGTCTTACATTCCGTGTACTTGAGCCGTTAACCATCGTTGGTATCATTTACTTCGGCGTGACATTTATCATGTCCAAACTGATTGCTTTACTGGAGAGGAGGATGAACGCAAGTGAGCGCTAATGAAAAAGAACTGATCCGTGTAGAAGATCTGCACAAATCCTTCGGCAGTCTTCAGGTATTAAAAGGTGTTACCGAGCATGTCGATCAAGGAGAGGTCGTTTCCGTTATCGGACCGTCCGGCGGTGGTAAAAGTACATTTTTACGCTGCTTAAACCTCCTTGAGACACCGACATCCGGCAAGATCTATTTTGAGGGAACCGACATTACTGACAAGAATGTGGATATCAACCTTCATCGCCAGAAGATGGGAATGGTATTCCAGCACTTTAATGTATTCAATAATCTTACAGTTGGAAAGAACGTAACGCTCGCCCCGGTCCTTCTCGGAAAGAAAACACAGAAGGAAGCCGACGAGATGATGCGGGAGCTTTTTAAACCGCGTTGGTCTTGCGGATAAGGAGAACCAGTTCCCAAAGAAGCTTTCCGGCGGACAGAAACAGCGTCTTGCGATCGTGCGCGCGCTGGCGATGGAACCGGATGTTATGCTTTTGATGAGCCGACTTCCGCCCTTGATCCGGAGATGGTAGGAGAGGTTCTTCATGTTATCAAGGACCTTGTAAAGACAGGAATGACTACTGTGATCGTAACCCATGAGATGGGATTTGCGAGGAGGTCTCCGACCGCGTATTCTTTATGGATGGCGGCGTGATCGCGGGAAAGGCACTCCGGATGAGGTCTTCAATCATCCGCAGAACCCGAGGACACAGGAATTTTTAAGCAAGGTATTATACTGATGAAAGAACAGCGGGAAAAGCTGTTTTAAGAGGGAACTATGAGAAGCACGCTTTGCGAGCTTCTCAAGTTATCGCGGCAGTCGCCAAGGTCTCATGCAGGCATGGACTTTGGCTCGTTGCTCGCGTAAGTCATATCCCGCCCAGGCAGACTTTTTGGAGTCTTGCCTGGCGGGATTTTTTGAAAGGAGAACATGACATGTCAGCATCCAAACAGACAGCATTCGATTATATCGACGAGAAATCAGGAGTGATCACCGACGTATCCGATAAGATCTGGGACTATGCGGAGCTTTCCCTGAGAGAGTACAAATCCGGTGAACTTTACGCAAAGGTATTAAAAAGAAGAAGGATTTACTGTCGAACATCCCTTTGACAACATTGAGACTGCATTCCGCGCTTCCTACGGTTCCGGAAAGCCGGTGATCGGTATTCTGGGCGAGTATGATGCTCTGACAGGTCTTTCCCAGATCGCCGGATCAGAGACCAGAAAAGAGCTTGTCGCAGACGGAAACGGCCACGGCTGCGGCCATAACCTCTTAGGCGCGGGTTCCATGGCTGCGGCTTTTGCTATAAAAAAATATCTGGAAGAAAAAAGGTGAGGGAAGCGGTAAAGTGATCCTCTACGGCTGCCCTGGGGAGGAAGGCGCCGCTACAAAAGCATTTATGGCAAGAGACGGCGTGTTCGCGGAGTGTGACGCGGCTCTTACCTGGCATCCGGGCAATGTGAATCAGGTTACTTCCGGTACCTGCAACACCTGTATCCAGACAGAGTATAAGTTTACCGGTGTTGCCTCCCATGCAGCGGGCGCACCGGACAAGGGACGTTCTGCCCTCGACGCGGTGGAGCTTATGAACATTGGCGTCCAGTTCTTAAGAGAGCATATGCCGGACAGCGCGAGGATCCATTACTCCATCACGGATGCCGGTGGAGATTCTCCGAACGTGGTACAGCCGAAGGCACAGGTCCTCTATATGGTCCGTTCCATCTGGGTAAAGGACGCGCTGGAGCTTCAGGAGAGAGTCGACCGTATTGCTCTTGCGGCATCCATGATGACAGATACAAAGATGGAGAAGAAGTTTATCGACGGCTGCTCCAATACTGTTCCAAACAAGGTCCTGGAGTCCCTTATGTGGGACAACTTCAATGATCTCGGTGTCTGCCATTACACGGAAGAAGAATTAAAGTACGCGAAAGCCCTCTACGATTCCGTTGAGATGAAGTCTGATAAGCTTCCGGGAGATGCGACGGAGGACAGCAGCGATATCTACGAATATGTTGATGAGAAGTCCAAACACGGCACAACACCGATGAATGAGTTCCTTGTCCCGTATCTTTACTATGAGAAACCGAGAATGGGATCCACGGATGTCGGTGATGTGAGCTGGTGCATTCCGACGGCGCAGATCAACACATCCACATTCCCGGCACAGGCACCGGGACATTCCTGGCAGAATGTCTCCTGTGGACGGACATCCATTGCCCACAAGAATATGCTGTTAGCAGGGAAAGGTCATCGCGGCTACCGCGATCGATCTCATGGAAAAGCCGGATGTTTTACAGGCAGCGAAGGACGAGTTCAACAAGAAGATGAAACGTTATGGCGGCTATACCTGCCCGGTTCCGCAGGGTGCAGTTCCGGTCATCCCGGGCGAGAAGATGTAAGAGGCGACATGGCGGAGTCTCTGAAAGAAAAAGAATAGAATGACTGAAAGTCCGGCAGGACAGGGAAAGGCGGAGATACTCTGCAAAAGACCTGGCCTGCCGGGCTGTTTTATCTCAGTGGGAGCTGAACGAAAAAATTTCAGTAATTTTACATATTTTTCAGTAAAAGGACAAGGAATCGTGGTTCTAAAATGCCTTAAAATATGATATACTATAAAAGTATATTCTTAGGACGGAGAACAAATGTACGCCCGTGGGAATGACGGGCTGCGCCGGAAAAGGAGGCGGTCAGGTATGAATATCAGGGAAACGATGGAACAGTGGGAACGCCAGAATCTGAGTTATTGAATGAGATCTGTCCGGAGGGTTTTTCCCATTATAAGCAGAGCGTCCGGGTGGTGGAGGTGGTGGAAAAAAGGGAAGGGGACTGAACCTGACAAAGGAGGTCCGGGACGGAATGTTAAATCACAGAACGTCCGGAAACCCGGCGACCATGGAGGGAAAGATCGTGCGGTTCTCCGATAAAATCGCATACATCAATCATGATATCGACGACGCGATCCGCGGAAAGATCATTACCGAGCGGGATATCCCGAGAAGGAATACGCGGATGTTCTTGGAGATACCGTGAAGGACCGCCTGAATATCATGATCCATGATATTATCAATAACAGTATGGACAGGCCATCGATCTTTATGTCCCCGGACGTAGAGCGGGCCATGGGGGCTTCCGAGGGAATGGATGTTTGAAAACGTATATAAAAAATCCGGCGGCAAAGGCGCGAGGAGGGGAAGGCCCAGCAGCTGATCGTAAGGCTGTATGAATATTATATGGAGCATGTGGACCGGCTCCCGGAGGAATATTTGGCGATGATGGAAAAAATCGGGGAGAAGAGGGAGCGGGTTGTCTGCGATTATATTGCCGGGATGAGCGATGGATATGCCATCGACCGGTTTGAGGAATTATTTGTACCGAAAGGCTGGAATGTCTGAGACGGATCCGGCGGAACTGCGAGGTTTCTGAGAGGAAAGTGCATGGAAAATACATATCGCGGGAGGGATGAAGCGTGTATTACCCGGATGATGTGATCGAAGAAGTACGAACGAGAAATGACATTGTGGACATCGTGTCCCAGTATGTGAATTTAAAGAAAAAGGGCGCAAACTATTTCGGATTGTGCCCGTTTCATAATGAGAAGTCCCCTTCGTTTTCCGTATCGCCGGGAAAGCAGATGTACTACTGCTTTGGCTGCGGAGCCGGAGGAAACGTCATTACCTTTGTAATGGAATATGAAAACTATTCCTTTGTGGAGGCGGTGAAATTCTGGCAGACCGGGCTGGGATCACCCTGCCGGAGGTGGAGTATTCCAAGGAGGCCAGGGCCCAGGCGGATCTTAAGAATACGCTCCTTGGAGATCAACCGCCTGGCAGGCAATTATTTTTATTACCAGCTGAAGCAGCCCCAGGGACGGGTCGGATATGAGTATTTTAAGCAGAAACCGGGAGTGATGAGACCATCCGCCGCTTCGGCCTGGGCTATTCCCTGAAGACACCGGATGACCTGTACCGGTATATGCGGTCCAAGGGCTACGGAGACGGGATCCTGAAAGAGACCGGACTGTTCTATATTGAAGAACGGGGATCCAGGGACAAGTTCTGGAACCGGGTCATGTTCCCTGATCCTGGATGTCAATAACCGGCTCATCGGCTTCGGAGGGCGCGTCATGGGCGAGGGAGAGCCCAAATATCTGAACTCCCCGGAAACGAAGCTTTTTGATAAGAGCCGGAACCTGTATGGTTTAAACTTCGCAAGAACATCCCGGGCCGGAAGTATATGCTGGTCTGCGAGGGCTATATGGATGTGATCGCCATGCACCAGGCAGGCTTCACCAATGCCGTGGCCTCTCTGGGAACGGCCTTTACTTCCCAGCATGCCTCCCTTTTAAAGCGGTATACGGACCAGGCAGTCTTAACCTATGACAGCGATGGAGCCGGGACCAAGGCGGCTTTGCGGGCGATCCCCATTTTAAAAGAAGCAGGGATCTCAGTGAAGGTTCTGGATATGAAGCCCTATAAGGACCCGGATGAATTTATGAAGAACCTGGGAAGGGAAGAGTTCCAGAAACGCATTGACAGCGCTGTGGGAAGCTTCATGTTTGAGATCTCGGTGATCCGGAGCCAGTACAATATGCAGGATCCCGAATCCAAGACGGCTTTTTATAATGCGGCCGCAAGAAAGCTTCTGGAGTTTCCGGAAAAGCTGGAGCGGGACGCTTACACCGAGGCCGTGGCCAGGGAATACATGATCCCCAGGAAGACTTAAAGCGGCTGGTGTCTTCCCTGGGAGGACAGTACGGAACGGGCATCAGGGCTTCGGATCCGGAACGGGAGAGAAAACCCAGAAAAGAGAAGGAGGACGGGATCCGCAGGTCCCAGCGGCTCCTCCTTACCTGGCTCATCGAGAAGCCAGAGCTTTTTGATAAGATCGAAGGGATCATCGGCCCCGGAGGACTTTTCAGACGGCCTTTATAAGGAGGCAGCGGCTATGGTCTTTGAGGAGCATAAAAAAGGAAATATGAATCCAGCCCAGATCCTGAATCATTTTATCGAGGGAGAGGAACAATACAGGGAGGTGGCAGCGCTTTTTCACGCCAGTCTTTCTGAATCCTTAAATAATGAGGAACAAAGAAGGCGTTTTCGAGACTGTGAAGAAGATCAAGAAAAACAGTCTGGAGATACAGAGCAGAAAAGCAACGGACATCACACAGCTGCAAAAAATCATAAAGATGCAGTCAGAACTGGCATCACTGCAGATTTCACTGGATTAGATCCAGACGCCGGGAAGGATGGGAATTATGGAAGAAAAGATGCTTACGTTTGAAGAGAAACTGGACAGGCTCCTGGAAATGGCAAAAAAGAAGAAGAATGTCCTGGAAGAGCAGGAGATCCTCGATGTATTTGCCAAAGAAGAGCTGACACCGGAAAAGCTGGACCAAATTTACGACTTCCTGGACAATAAGAAGGTGGATGTCCTTAAGATATCGTCAGATGACGACATGGATCCGGACCTGTTTGCAGAAGAAGAGGCCGGAGAAGAAAATATGGAAAATCTGGATCTTTCGGTGCCCGAGGGCGTGGGGATCGAGGATCCGGTGCGTATGTACCTGAAAGAGATCGGAAAGGTGCCGCTGCTGACCTCTGAGGAGGAGATCGAGCTGGCAAAACGGATGGAGCTGGGGGACGAGGACGCCAAGAACCGTCTGGCAGAGGCGAACCTCCGTCTTGTTGTCAGCATTGCCAAGCGGTATGTGGGCCGGGCATGCTGTTCCTGGATCTGATCCAGGAGGGGAATCTGGGACTCATAAAGGCAGTGGAAAAATTTGAATACCGGAAGGGCTATAAGTTCAGTACCTATGCCACCTGGTGGATCCGTCAGGCCATTACCAGGGCCATCGCGGACCAGGCCAGGACCATACGGATCCCGGTCCATATGGTGGAGACCATCAACCGCCTGGTACGGGCCCAGAGACAGCTTCTCCAGACCCTGGGACGGGAGCCGTCTCCGGAGGAGGTGGCAAAGGAAATGGAGCTTCCGGTGGAACGGGTGCGGGAGATCATGAAGATCTCCCAGGATCCGGTGTCCCTGGAAACGCCCATCGGTGAGGAGGAGGACAGCCATCTGGGCGACTTTATCCAGGATAATAACGTGGAAGTCCCGGCGGATGCCGCGACCTACACGCTGCTTCACGAACAGCTGATGGATGTGCTGTCAACGCTCACTGAGAGGGAACAGAAAGTGCTGCGCCTGAGATTTGGCCTGGATGACGGAAGACCGAGGACTCTGGAGGAGGTCGGAAGACAGTTCAACGTGACGAGGGAGCGGATCCGCCAGATCGAAGCGAAGGCCCTTAGAAAACTGCGCCATCCGAGCAGGAGTAAGATCTTGAAAGATTATCTGGATGAGTAAAAGATATGGGAAGCAGGAAAAGATCTGTGCAGGGAACCGGGGCGAAGTTAAACTGCCGGGAAATACAAAAAGACGGCTGCGAAATCGAAAAGCAGTCATGTAAAAGAGAAATGGAGAAATCAATATGAAATTATCAGAACGCCTGGAGCTGGTGCTCTCATTTGTGAAACCTGGGAGTCCGCGGCAGACGTTGGGACGGACCACGGACATGTTCCGGTGGAGCTTGTCAGGAGAACGATCGTGAAGAAGGCCGTGGCTATGGATGTGCGGAAAGGCCCGTTATCCAGGGCGACGGAAAATATCGCACTGGCGGGACTTTCTGCGAAGATCGAGACGAGACTTTCTGACGGTGTCGCAAAAGCTTCTGCCGGGAGAGGCAGATTCTGTCGTGATCGCCGGGATGGGCGGCGAGCTGATCATTAAGATCCTGGAGAACGGAAGACATATGTGGGATTCAGTGAAACAGTGGGTCTTATCGCCGCAGTCGGAGATCTTTAAGGTCAGAAGATGGCTTTTTGAGAACGGTTTTGTGATCCGGAAGGAAGATATGGTCCTTGAGGACGGGAAGTTTTATACGGTGATGGATGTGCGGAGAGAAAGACGCAGATTCTGAGGGGAAAACAGTGGATCGGATGTTTTAAGCCTTTCTGAGGACAACCGCATGCTCTACGGCGATTATCTGATCCGGACGAAGAACCCGGTTCTTCTTACATATCTGAAGGAAGAAGAGGCGAAACTTCTGCGGTTCATCGTGGATCTTTCCGCGAAGGCGGGGATTCCGAACGGGCGGCAGAGCGGCTTTCGAGTTGAAATTACAGTTAAAAGAAAATCAGGAGGTACAGCATGAAATGCAGGAAATCATTGAAATCTTAGAGACGCTTGCGCCGAAGTCCTGTGCCTGTGACTGGGATAATCCGGGACTTTTTAGCGGGGGCGGATCGACAAGGACGTGAAGAAGATCCTTCTGACGCTGGACGCGGATGATGCGGCGGTGGATCGGGCGAAGGAGATCGGGGCAGATATGCTGTTAAGCCATCATCCGCTGATCTTTAAGCCGGTGAAGCATGTTTCGGACGAGGATTTTATTGGGAGACGGCTTGTGTCCCTGATCCAGTCGGACGTGTCATACTATGCGATGCATACAAATTTTGATTCGGCGCCGGGGTGTATGGCAGATATTGTAGCGGACCGGTTGAATTTTATCGATCAGAAGCCGCTGGAGGCCATGGGGAGAGATTTCCGGGACGGAGTACGGAATCGGTAAGACAGGGTCGTTGAAAGTGCCTATGAAGGGCTTGGAGCTCGCGCGAGGGTTAAGAACCGGTTTGGGCTTCCGTTTGTGACTGTTTATGGAAGTGAGCTCTATGAGGATACTCAATTGTGAAGGCAGCTACCTGCCCGGGGGCCGGCGGAAGTGAGCTTAAGGAGGCACTGAAGGCAGGCGCTCAGGCGTTTATCACCGGAGATATCAGCCACCATGAGGGATCGACGCGGCAGCTCAGGGGATGCTGATCATTGATGCGGGCCATTATGGTCTGGAGCATATTTTCATGGATTTCATGGAGGGATTTTTGAAGGAGAAGTTACCTGATGATATCGAGATCATGAAGATGGCGGTGAAGTTTCCGGCGGTCGTGGTGTAGGTAATTGGCTTCGGGGACGCACCGGTCAGCCTCCGCCCCGGGCTGAGATGATTTTCAGGGGAGGTTTCTCTAAGCTTGCATGCGAATGCTAAGGGCGGAGAAAAGGTGACACAACTCGCTTTGCTCAGACAAGTGTCACCTTTCCTCCAACGCATTCACCTGCGAGCTAAGAGGAAGCCAATCCCCGAAAAACAGGCGCCGGGATCGGAGGCTGACCGGTGCTATAGATCGAAGTGAAATGGCTGTTGCTGATGTTGTGAATGTCATCAGCGGAGCGGTTGTGTGAGGTGGTTTTATGGCAGTTGTTAAGGTGAATGGAATCGAAAGATCGTATCCGGAGGGAACAACCTATCTGGAGATCGCGAGAGATTTTCAGGATCAGTATGAGAATGATATCCTGCTTGTGCGGGTCAATGGAAAGCTCAGGGAGCTTGAAAAAGACTCTGGCGGGAGATTCTGAGATTTCTTTTTATCACAGCGAAGGAAAATGCAGGTTATAAGACGTATGAGCGCAGTGCGATCTTTCTGATGCTGAAGGCGTTTTATGAGGTAATTCCGCGAGAGAAGATCAGGAAGATCCAGATCGACTTTGCGCTGGGAAACGGTATTTATGGAGAACTTGTCGGGGATATTCCGGTGGACGAAGCTGCTGACTTCAGTGAAAGTACATATGGAGAAACTTAGGGACGCAGCGATCCCGGTGAAAAGCGGAGTGTCAATACAGATGACGCAGTGGAGCTCTTTGGAAAGCATGGGATGCATGATAAGGAGCAGCTGTTCCAGTATCGTCGGGCATCGCGGGTGAATATTTACAGCATTGGGGAGTTTGAGGACTATTTTTATGGATATATGGTTCCGGACACCAGTTATGTGAAGTATTTTGACCTTGTTCCGTGTCATGCGGGATTTTTGCTCCTGCTTCCGGTGAAAACGGATCCGAAACATGTGGAGCATCCGGCGATCCGGGAGAAGCTGTTTTCGATCCTGCATTCTTCCTACCGCTGGAGTGACAGCCTGGAGGTACCGAACGTCGGCGCATTAAATAAGATGATCGTGGACGGCAGAGGGCAGGATCTGATCCTGATGCAGGAGGCGCTGCAGGGAGAAAAATATCGGTCAGGTTGCTGAGAAGGCAGTGAAGGATCCGGACCGCAGGATCGTGATGATCGCGGGACCATCTTCGTCCGGTAAGACAACCTTCAGCCACAGGCTTTCAACTCAGTTTGCGGCGCTGGGATACAATCCGCATCCGATCTCCGTGGACAACTATTTCCGCAACCGGGAAGACTATCCGCTTGACGAGAACGGGCAGCCGGATTTTGAGGCGCTTGGGTGCGTGGATATTCCGCAGTTTAATGAGGATATGAACGCTCTGCTCTCCGGTAAGACCATCGAACTTCCACGGTTTAACTTTAAAACCGGTAAGAGGGAATACAAAGGCGAAATGCTGAAGCTTGGAAAGAAGGATATTCTCGTCATCGAGGGCATCCACTGCCTGAATGACGCGATGTCCTCAGAACTTCCGAAGGACAGTAAATTTAAGATATATATCAGTGCCTTAACCCAGCTGAACATAGACGAACACAACAGGATCCCGACAACAGACGGACGTCTGATCCGCCGGATGGTGCGGGACGCGAGAACAAGAGGAACCTCCGCGTTAGAGACGATCGAGCGCTGGCCGTCGGTGCGCCGCGGCGAGGACAAGAATATCTTCCCCTACCAGGAGAACGCAGATGTGATGTTCAACTCAGCGCTGGTCTATGAGCTGGCGGTGCTGAAGCTGTATGCGGAGCCGCTGCTCTTCAATATCGAGAGACCGGGAAGAGTATGATGAGGCGAAGCGGCTTCTCAAATTCCTGGACTATTTCCTTGCCATCGACAGTGATGTGATCCCGAAGACTTCGATTCTCAGGGAGTTTATCGGGGAAGCTGTCTGAATGTGTAGTTGTATCCGTTTTTTTCTGTGGTATTTTCATAGGAGTGTGCATCCATATGGACATTATCTGTAAAAGCCGTAACGAAAAAAATATAAACACACGTCTGGACATCAAAATAAATATATGCTAAAATAAACAAGTTCTGAGTAAGACAGATGGTCGCTGCTGCAGACCTAAGGGATGCAGGAGAGGAAAGTCCGGGCTTCAAAGGGCAGGGTGCCAGATAACGTCTGGCGGAGGCGACTCCAGGGACAGTGCAACAGAAATAAACCGCATGGAAACATGTAAGGGTGGAAAGGCAGTGTAAGAGACTACCGCCTCGCTGGTAACAGAGAGGGCACATGTAAACCCCATCCGAAGCAAGGCCGAACAGGGAGCATAAGGCGGCCCGTCTGCTCCGGGTAGGCCGCTTGAGCTGTCTGGCGACAGGCAGCCTAGATAGATGACCATCCAACGACATAAAATATTGAATATGGAAAATGATGAAGACTGCTTTTCAGGATCGAATGATAAGGTTTTGAAAAGCGGTCTTTTTAGAATATCGAATCAATTTTGGGGTACTATTATGATGACGCTTTATCTAGTACAATCCACTTTAAATAACAAACTATTTTAATTCACATTCCTATTTATGGTACAATTGAACCATCGGAGGTGTCAATTATGCCTAATACAATTAAAACTATTTCTTTAACAGATGATGATAAATCTTACTTAAATAAGCTGCTGACTCAGAGCACTTTGGAAATTCGCGTTTATCAATGTGCCAGAATCCTTCTGCTCAAATCTGAGGGTGCATCTAACAAAGCAATTGCTGACAAACTGGATATTGGAATCAGTGTGGTAAAACGTTGTCTTAACAAATCTAAAGAGAACAGTGTTGAAGCTTCTTTATATGATAACAACGGCCGTGGAAGAAAAACGGAAATCACCGATGACGATATCACCTGGGGAATCAGTAAAGCTTGCCAAAAACCGAAGGATTACGGCTATTCTGCTGAATTCTGATATCCCATGAGTTTCAGGAAATTCATCAACTCTATAGCAGAAGCGGAAGGACATCTTCGTAGGGCAACAGTAGCTGAAACAACGCTTCGGAAAATTCTGAGCAATGCAAGGATCAAACCATTTCAGGTGTCTTATTACTGCGAAAGACGGGATCCTGAGTTTGATGCAAAAATGCATGATGTCCTTGTTATCCACAAGCAGATTGAAATGCAGTTTGACAAGGATGGAAAACTGATTCCTTGTGAGAAAGATGCCGTACATACCCTGTCTTATGATGAAAAGCCAGGAATTCAGGCAATTGCTACCACAGGTGAAGACCGTCCACCGATTCCGAATACAGATAAAAGCAGTGGCTATCAGCGAGATTATGAGTATGTCAGGTTGGAAACCCTCTCTCTCTGCTTGCAGCGATTGATTTGCTCTCAGGAGAAGCAATTCTTAGTAAGTGAAACTCATAAAAGTTCTGACTTTATGACCTTTCTAAAGAAGAGATTGATTTCATAGTGTATGAGCTGCTTCAGCAGAAAACAAAAACAAAAAGCACCAAAACCAATTTCACGAAAGAGAAAGTCTATCCAGAATTAGCATAAAACGATAGTTTGAAATAGGCTTCTAATTTGCGTTTTCGGAAATATATTTAACACCGGAGCAGTTGGAGTTCTCAGAAGTGGTTGCTTTAATTGAAAGGAATTGGTGGAAGACTATTAAAGATATCAATGAGCCTCTTACTGATGCCAATTTAAAAGATATGGACGCGCCAATAAAAATATTAAATACTTTCTCAGAAAAAGAACTTTCAAATCAAGATATTTTAATAAGCTTTTATTATAAGGAACCAATAAAGTGGAAAAATGTAATTAACAGTAGCAATGAAGGAGATTTATTTAAGATTATATCTTACGTATTTATTCTTGATACAACATTTTCAGAAGAAAATAACAAAGGAATTATGCTTATTTCAGAAGATGAAAATGTATTTAATAAGTCGAATATGTATGAATATTATTATAATAAATCTCTGATCCCCTAATAAAGGACTTTTGAGAGCAATTACAGTAATGGTAAGCCATTATTTCGGTGGATAATATAGATAGCGTTTGATTGTATTAATACGTAAAAAAGTTGGTAGAAAAATCTTTCTATCAGCTTTTTCTTTTTCTGGTCCGCCCGGTAGTGGGAAGGATCGGTGCAATGGAATCTGAAGGAAGGAAATCTCATATGAGGTCATGCATCTGGATGGAGGAATATACTAACTCACGGGCAAATCTCTGGTCTGACGAACAGAAATCTCATATGAGGTCATGCATGTGGGTAAGACAGCAAGCCATGTTGAAGCCCAATAACTACACGGAATCATGCATGATAAATGAGGCAGATGGATTCATGATCTCATCGCGCATGAACGGCGAAACGCCGTGTCTGATCCGGACCGGTGGGGCAACGATCAGGGCGAGGTCAAGAAAGACCTTCCAGGAGCTGGTCCTCGAGGTCAATACTGTCCATCTCACAGATCTCAACATGGACTTTTTGGATAGAGGGCGCGGAAGCGCTTTAAAACCGGAGGCAGAAGATACGTGCCGCGGTAGGTGCTGATCGAAGATCATGGTACCGCCGTTGAGATTTTCGATGTCTGCGGCTTCACTGCATGCAGTGCGGTACTGCTGCAGGATCTGCTTTGCGTGGGAAATAAAAGCATCCCCGGCGGCAGTTGGCCGGACTCCGCGGGTAGTGCGGACGAAGACAGAGGTCCCGAGATCCTGCTCCAGGACACGGATCGCCTGGCTTAAGCTGGACTGACTCATAAAAGCTTTTCCGCAGCGCGGGGATGCTTCCCTCGTTTGCAACGGTCACAACATAGTTTAATTCCTTAAGGTCCATATGATAAATTTTCCTTTCAGTTGTTTAGTGGTAAGAAAATTATCGGAATAATAGGCGGTATCTCCATTTCGACCTGCAGGGTAACGGATCATGTTCAAAAGCAGATATCGGAAATATCGATACCGGGTATATGATTTTGGGTCTTTTTTAATAACAAATTTAGTATAAAATGATTCCCGTAAGAAAGCAACAGTAAAAAATGATCAGAGAGGAACAAAGCAGATGAGAATGGATCTTATGAAGGGTGTTATCGACATGCATGTTCATACAAATCCGGATCTGCGCCTTCGTGCCTATGATGACTTTGAACTGATGGAAGCCGCGATCCGTGTAGGCGCGCGGGCTATCGTGATCAAGACTCATCAGGGATCGACGGTGGACCGGGCATATCTCTGTAACCGCCACAACGAGATCGTACATGGGAAGATGAACGACTTCACGATGTTCGGCGGGATCACGCTGAACCGGGTGGTCGGCGGAATGAATCCGAAGGCCGTTGACGTGGCACTCCGCATGGGCGCAAAGGTCGTTTGGCTTCCGACCCAGTCGGCAAAGAACCATCTGGAGAAGATGAAGCAGGACACGAGCCGGTGCGTGGAGGTCATAAAAGACAGGACGATCGTTCCGGAGCTGAAAACGATTCTGGAGCTTGTCCGTGACTATGACGCGGTTCTCGGCACGGCGCACATCTCGCCGGAGGAATCCTTCACGGTGGTGGAAGCGGCCAGAAACCTTGGGGTGAAGAAGATCGTAGTCACCCATCCGGAATGGTGGGTCGTTGACATGAGCGTTGAAGATCAGATCCGCATGGTAAGGACTACGATGTGATCCTGGAGCGCTGTTATGCCCCAGAACATGGGAGGCGGAACATATAAGAGCAATCTGCCGGATAACCTTGAGATCATCAAAGAAGTCGGATATAAAAATGTCATGGTCGACACAGACGGCGGTCAGACAGAAAATCCGCACTGGGGCTTGCAATTGAAGAAATATGCAATACCTGCGATCATGGGATCCCCGAAGAGCAGGTATACCATATGACACATACAATACCGGCAGGTCTGCTGGGAATTTAAAAATCAGGAGGAGTTTTAACATGAAACACACAGTAACAGTATTTCGCGGCGATGGAATTGGTCGGAGTTAGTGGACAATGTCTTAAAGATCTTAGAGGCAGCAAAAGCGCCGCTTGAGTATGAATCTACAATGTCGGCGAGGATGAGTGGAAAGAAACGGTGCCCTGATTCCGGACGAGGCGTATGCTTCCTTCGAGCGCACAAAGTTCTCTTAAAGTCCCCGATCACGACCCCGGTTGGAAAGGGATTCCGTTCCTTAAACGTTACCCTTAGAGGCAAGTATGACCTCTACGCGAATATCCGCCCGGTAAAGTCCAATGATGCGGTAAAAACTCCGTTTAAGAACGTGGATATCGTGATCTTCCGTGAGAACACCGAAGGTCTGTATGTCGGAAAAAGAAGAACAGATCGATGAGAACACGGTTATGATGTTGACGGTGATGGTGTGGTCGATATAGCCCAATACATCCAGGTCCAGGGAATCCAGGGGTCCCTCGATCTTTATGATGTCTTTTCTCCCCATCTTGCTGCTCCGGGCGTTTTTGATGATGGCCACGGTGCAGTCCATTTTTCCCAGTCCCAGATATTTATAGATCTCCATGCTCTTTCCGGCCTGGATGTGATCTAAAACAACGCCTTCTTTGATGCCGCTGATATTTAACATGGTTTTTCCACCTCCAGTAAAGTCATGATCAGAGCCATACGGACGTATACGCCGTACTGGGCCTGCTTAAAATAGGCGGCTCTGGGATCGTCGTCCACCTCCACGGAGATCTCGTTGACCCTGGGAAGGGGGTGGAGTACGAACATATCGGGTTTTGCCAGCTTCATTTTTTCCTGGTCAAGGATATAGCAGTCCTTCATGCGGATGTAATCCTCTTCGTTGAAGAAACGCTCTCTCTGGACTCTGGTCATGTACAGGATATCTAACTCCTCCATAGCGTCATCCAGGTTGGTGGTCTCACGGTAGGGGATGTGGTTGGCGTCCAGGACGTTTTCCTTGATGTAATCGGGCACCTTAAGCTCCGGCGGAGAGATCAGTACGAAACGGATCCCCGGGTAGCGTACCAGGGCGTGGATCAGGGAGTGGACCGTACGGCCAAATTTCAGATCGCCGCAGAGGCCCACAGTCATGTCCCCCAGGCGTCCCTTTAAGCTTTTAATGGTCAGAAGGTCGGTCAGGGTCTGGGTGGGATGCTGGTGGCCGCCGTCTCCGGCATTGATCACAGGGATGGAAGATTTGGAGGCCGCCACGTATGCGGATCCCTCTTTGGGGTGGCGCATAGCGCAGATGTCAGCGTAGCAGGAGATCACGCGGATCGTATCGGAAACACTCT